>Ga0209482_1000060_pt1 | contig 89599 bp, 101 predicted proteins | sample CoawatmetaG10DNA_FD_187512 | JGI IMG/M metagenome (GOLD analysis project Ga0209482, IMG submission 187512) | Marine microbial communities from the West Antarctic Peninsula - Coastal water metaG104-DNA (SPAdes) (version 2) | ecosystem: Environmental > Aquatic > Marine > Coastal ...
AGTATACAAAAATAATCAGTACTGTAAAAATTTAAGATATGCCTAGAGAAGCAATGGATTATGATGTGGTAATCGTTGGTGGAGGTCCATCAGGATTATCTACGGCAATTAAACTTAAACAATTAGACCCAGAGTTAAATATTTGTTTACTTGAAAAAGCTTCAGAGATTGGTGCCCATATTTTAAGTGGTAACGTGTTTGAAACTAGAGCTTTAGACGAGCTATTTCCTAACTGGAAAGAGTTAAATACACCAGTTAAAACAAAGGTTTCTAAAGAAAAATTCTTATTTTTAAGCAAAACAAAGTCACTAAGTTGGCCTACCTGGCTACTTCCTTCAGTTCAGCAAAATCATAATAATTATATAATAAGTCTAGCCAATTTATGTAGATGGCTCGCAGAACAAGCTGAAGCATTAGGTGTAGAAATATTTCCAGGCTTTCCTGCAAGTGAAATTTTATACAATGAAGATGGATCAGTTAAGGGAGTTGCAACTCAAGATATGGGGGTAGATAAAAATGGCAACAAAAAAGATGGCTTTGAACCAGGCATAGAGCTATTAGGAAAAGTTACTGTTTTTGCAGAAGGGTGCAGAGGACATCTTGGTAAACAATTAATTGAAAAATATAATTTATCAGAAGGTAAAGATCCTCAACAATATGGAATTGGATTTAAGGAAATTTGGGAAATTAGTGAACAAAATCATGAAGAAGGAATGGTAATGCATACTGCAGGTTGGCCACTTGATAATAATACTTATGGCGGAAGCTTTATTTACCACGCAGAAAACAAGCAAGTTTTTTTAGGTTATGTAATTGGTCTTGATTATAAAAACCCATATCTTTCACCGTTTGATGAATTTCAAAGATTTAAAACTCACCCAGCAATCCAAAAAGTAATTGAAGGTGGAAAACGTATTTCTTATGGTGCACGTGCTTTAATTGAAGGTGGACTTCAGAGTTTACCCAAAATGTTTATGCCTGGTGCTTTATTAATCGGTTGTGATGCAGGAACTTTAAATATGCCTAAGATTAAAGGATCACACACTGCAATGAAAAGTGGAATGATTGCTGCTGAGACCATAAATGAACATTTAAAAGAAAAACAAGATTTATCAATTTATGAAGATAAATTTAAAAAAAGTTGGGTTTATGAAGAACTGCATACTGCCCGAAATGTTAAACCAAGTTTTAGCTGGGGTTTAATTCTTGGAATAATATTTACTGGAATTGATCAAATATTATTTAAAGGAAAATTACCGTTCACCTTAAGACACAAACATGCTGACCACGAAACATTAAAACCAGCAAATGAAATGCCAAAAATTGATTACCCTAAACCAGATAATGTAATTACATTTGATAAAACAAGTTCTGTTTATTTAACAGGAACCAATCACACTGACAATCAACCAGTACATTTACAACTAAAGGATCCAAACTTACCGATAAATTATACTTTAGAAAAATTTGATGAACCTGCACAAAGATATTGTCCTGCAGGTGTTTATGAAGTTCAAAATGAAAATGGTGTAAATAAATTTGTTATAAACTCGCAAAATTGTATTCATTGTAAAACTTGCGATATTAAAGAACCTTCTCAAAATATTACCTGGGTAACACCTGAAGGAAGTGGTGGGCCTAAATATGGAAATATGTAGTTAAAAAGATAAGATAATACCAACAACAAAAATAAGAGAGAGCATTAACCCTATAAAAACTAGATTTGTTATAGTTTCTTTTTCTTTAACTTTTCTAGCTCTATTTAAAAGAATATTTATATCAACACGTCCTGATGATGAAACTTTCTTGCTTTTTTCAGGGGTCACAAAAGGAGGAAGATCACTTATCCCAGAACTAAATTTTTTTTCCGTACTCATGCATGCAACTAATCATTGAAAAGTAGAATGCACAATTAAACAATAGACCATTATGGGTCTTATCTATTTACTTGAGTGTTCATATTGGGTTAAGCTTATAAATATATTATATGCCTATAACTTTACCAAAAATATCAAAACAAGTTCTTAGTAAAGATATTCATTACACATTAAGTAAAAATTTCACTTCTATTCAGCCTCTTTGGGTTCCAATACAAATGAGATGGATGAATAATCTTTATAGAACTTTTCATGATTATGAAAAGTTCATGATTATTATGTATTTAATGGTTAAAACATTTAATTATTATTCAAAAAATTTTGTGAAATTAAATTACGAAGATTTTTTTAGTCAAAATGAGATTGAAGTAGAAACACTGAATGTAATGGAGATATCTAATGCACTCAACATACCAAAAGAGACAACCAGAAGAAAAATTAATGAATTAGAAGAATTAGGAGCAATTAAAAAAAGTAATAAAAAAATTATAATTGATAGAGATGCTTGGCCAAGTATAAAGCCTGAAGAAACAATGAAAAATATGTCATATTTTTTATCAATTCTGTCAAAAATGCTTTTTGAAAAAGGATTTATGCCAGAACCAGTTGACTCAAATCAGATAGTTAGAGCTGTTAAAGATAATTTTTCATTTGTTTGGAAGCTTTACTACGATATGCAAATGCCAAGGTTATTAATGTTTAAAAAAATTCATGGTGATTTAGAGACCGCTCATGTTCATGGGATTTGCTTAAGCAATCAAGCATTAAACGCACAAAAAATTGATACTAGTGCAATGAGTAAGGCAATATATTTAGAAAAGTATTTTTTTGGAGATAAGCAAGAATTTTCAGGCATTAATGCAATGTCGATTTCAGATATTACAGGTATACCAAGAGCTACAGTTATGAGAAAACTAAATAAACTGGTTAAAGAAAAATTTTTAACAATCGATAGTAAAAAACATTATTCAACTAATAAAGGAGTTCATAAAAAAGAATTATTAATATTGCAAAATAATACTTTTATTAATCTATCTAAATTTGCTGCACGTATTTATAATTTGAGCTTAATGAAAGACAATTAAAGCCTTATGTATTTTTTCTAAGAATAAATACAAAAATTACTGAGGTTATCATCATTATTAAAGCATAAGCTGCTGTTGTCACAATAAAAGTAGTTATATTTTCACCAAACATTTGCGTTCCAACAAATAGTGCTAACGTTCCATTTTGAAGTCCACACTCTATTGAAATACATCTTTGTTGTGCAACTCCAGATGCAAAATATTTTGCAATATAAAACCCTAAAATCATCATTGTTAAGTTTAAGATTAAAACAACCAAACCTGCATTCACAATGTAAGAAATAATATTATCCCACTCCTCTATATAAATAGCAGCAAACACCAGCACAAATAACATTACTGAAATTTTTTGAATTAACGAAGCTTGATTATCAACAAAGTTTTTAGCAAAGTGCTTAATTATCATTCCAATTATTACTGGAACTGTAACAACAAGAAACATTTTTAAAGCAATACCAGTCATTGATATTTCTTTAATAATGCTAATTTCAAAAAAATTAATAGACGCAAACATTATTAATGGAACAGAAATAATACTTATCAAACTAACAACTGCAGTTAGTGATATTGAAAGTGCAACGTCACCATCAGCAAATTTAGTAATTACATTTGATGTAACACCACCAGGCGCACATGCAATCAACATTAATCCAACAGCAAGTTCTGCTGATAGGTTTAATAGTAATGCTATAGACAAAGCAACGATTGGTAACAAAATTAACTGAGAAATAAAACCGACTAAAAAATCTTTTGGAATTTTAACTACTCTTATGAAATCTTGGATAGTCAGACTCAATCCAAGCCCCAACATTATTAAAGCTAAACCTAATGGAGCTATCTTTGTTGCAATTTCCATTTTAAAAACTTATTAGTTCATTTTGAGTTTTACAAGAAAATGATTTCAATCTTAGGATTAACTAAGATAAATCAATAGCATTTTTCTTTAAAACTTCCATTGAAACAAGCTTTAAAGTTTTTTCATGTGTTCTTTTTAAATAAACTGGACAAGGTTTGCCAGCATCTGCAGCTCTTGCGTACCAACTAGCACAAACACACCAACCATCTCCAGCTTTAAGACCTGGAAATCCAAATTCAGGATGCGGAGTTATTAAATCATTGCCAGCTTCCTTGCACCATTCTAAAAATTCCGTTGTAACTTTTGCACAAACTGTGTGAACACCGTGATCATTTTCATCAGTACTACAACAGCCATCTCTATGCCATCCAGTTAAAGGATCGTTAGAACATTCTTCCAGATCTTCACCTAGAACATTTTTTTGTTTATCACTCATTTAAATTTTTGTTGGATTGGGTTGATCTTTGTAGACAATCTCAGGATCAAAAGATTTTTCTTTCTCTTCAAATTTCATTTCAACTTCTCTACCATTTTCAATTGGGCCCAGTGGAATTGATCTATAAAAACATGATCTATAACCAACATGACAACTTGAACCATCACCAATATCGACAGTTAACCAGACAGAGTCTTGATCATCATCAATTCTTATCTCTAAAACTTTTTGAGTAAAGCCACTAGTTTTACCTTTATGCCAAATTTGCTGTCTAGATCTGCTGAAATAATGAGCTTCTTTAGTCTCAATAGTTTTTTTAAAAGCTTCAACATTCATATAACCGTGCATCAAAACATCTTTAGTTTTTAAGCACATAGTGATGACTGGAATTAAGCCATCATTATCAAATTTTGGTGAAAGGAGTTTTCCCTCTTCAATTTCGACTATATTTTCTCTTTTTTTAAACATATCTAGGTGATTATGTAGCATATTGAACAATATATTAAATATTTTAAAAACAATGATTTACTGTATAAACTTGCCTTATGAAATTAGTAGAAGACACAGATAGCAAAATTTTAGACACCAAAAAAGTTTCTGACAAAGAAGCTGAAGAGGCTTTTAAAACTATTTTAACTTGGATGGGTGAAGATCCTAGCAGAGAAGGATTGTTAGAAACTCCAAAAAGAGTTGTTAAAGCATTTAAAGAATATTTTGGTGGATACACTGAGGATGCAAATAAAATTTTAGAGAAAACTTTTGGTGATGTTGAAGGTTATGATGACATGGTTGTTGAAAAGAATATTTCAGTATCAAGTCATTGTGAACACCACATGGCGCCAATAGTTGGGACAGCACATGTTGCTTATATTCCAAATGAAAGAGTTGTAGGTTTAAGTAAACTTGCAAGGGTAGTAGAGGTTTTTTCAAAAAGATTACAAACACAAGAAAGATTAACAATGCAAGTTGCTCAAGCTTTAATGACTTCATTAGATGCAAAAGGAGTTGCTGTTACAATTGATGCGGCACACCAATGTATGACGATGAGAGGTATTAAAAAAGAAAATGCAACAACAGTTACAAATTATTTCTTAGGGGAATTTAAAAAAGATTTAAGTATTCAGAATAGATATTTAAGATTTATTAGTAAGTAACCTTCCTAAGGGGGAAAACCATGTCGGATAATTTTAAAGCATTAGTTGTCAATCAAGAAGGTGAAAATTTTACACGAGAAGTAAAATCAATAGATAAATCATTTTTAAAACATGGTGATGTACTTGTTCAGGTAGATTATTCAGACTTAAACTATAAAGATGCACTTATTTTAAATAATGGTGCAAAATTAGTAAAAGAATTTCCACATATCCCAGGAATTGATTTTGCAGGAACTGTTTTAGAAAGTGATAATTCTAAATTTGTAAAAGGGGATGAAGTAATCCTTACAGGGTGGAGAGTAGGAGAGATTTACTTTGGTGGGTATTCTCAGTTTGCTAAAGTTAATGGAGATTTTTTAGTTAAAAAACCAAAAGATATTACATCTAAGCAAGCAATGATCTTAGGGACTGCTGGACTAACAGCATTATTATGTTCTTTTGCAATCAAAGCTAGAGAAGAACTTTTGTTAGGTGAAAAAGTAAAAGATGTTTTAGTAACTGGTGCATCCGGTGGTGTTGGAAGTATTGCAGTGATGATTTTAAATAAATTTGGTTATGATGTGACAGCTGTTACTGGAAAAGCTGAAAATGAAGAATACTTAAGATCATTAGGCGCTAAAAACATAATAAATAAAGCAGATTTAGATAAAGACGCTAGACCATTAGATAAAGGTTTGTGGGACGGTGTTGTTGACACTGTTGGTGGAAAGATACTTGCTAATGCACTTGCTCAAACTAGAGATAATGGAATTGTTGCAGCTTGTGGAAATGCTTCTGATTATAAATTAAATACAACAGTTATGCCTTTTATTATTAGAGGTGTTAAACTTTGGGGAATTAATTCTGTTACAGCATCCATTAAAAGAAGAGAGTTTGTTTGGGGTGAAGTTAAAAATCTTATTGATTTTGATCAATTAGAAAAATCAATAAAGACAGTAAGCTTAGAAGATTTAATAGATATATATCCAAAAATGTTAAAAGGTGAAACATCTGGAAGATATATAGTTGATCTTAATAAATAAATGGATTGGGATAAATTAAAAATATTCCACGCAGTTGCAGAAGCAGGTAGTTTTACTAACGCAACAATAAATTTAAATTTAAGTCAATCTGCAATAAGCAGACAGATTCAATCATTAGAACTGGATCTTAAAGTACAGCTCTTCGAGAGACACGCAAGAGGTCTTACATTAACTGAAAACGGAGAATATTTATTTAAAACAGCTCACGATGTAATCAGCAAACTAAAAGAAGTTGAATCTACTTTAGGAGATCAAAAAAATAAACCAACAGGTAAATTAACAATCACAACTGTTAGAAGTTTTGGTACTCACTGGCTAACACCTCGTATTCAAGAGTTTATGACTTTAAACCCTGAAATAGAAATCGAATTAATTTTTGATGATAAAGAGTTAGATTTAAGTACTAGACAAGCAGATATAGGTATTTTCATGAGAAGACCTAAACAGCTGAATTATATTCAAAAAAAATTAGTTGATATAAAATATTATGTTTATGGTTCTAATAAATATTTAGAAAAACATGGGATGCCAAAAACAATTAATGACCTAAATAAACATAAATTTATTTCATTTGGTAAGGGAGCACCATCTCCTGTCTACGATCCAGATTGGGCTTTAAAACTTGGAATTAAAGATGCTAAAAAAAGAAAACCAGTAATGAAAGTTAACAGTGTCATGGGTTTACTTTTAGCTGTTGAAGCTGGCGTAGGTCTTGCAGCGCTTCCTGAGTATTTAGTTTCAAATTCAAATAATATAATAAAAGTACTTCCTAATTCAGAAGGACCTATAACAGAGGCTCACTTTGTCTACCCTCAATCACTTAAGAATACTGCAAGAATTACTGCTTTTAGGAACTTTTTGTTTAGTAAAATTGGTGATTGGAAGTCTTAATTAACTAGACTTATCATTAACATATACTGAGACGCCTCTAGAATTAATATCTACATCAAATTTTTTATGTAAAGGTGGGAAAGCTCTTTGTGGACAATCCAATCTATCACAAGTTCTGCAAGATACACCGATAGGAATTTCAGTTGTTTTGTCACTAACATTAATATTTTCAGTGTACACAAAGTCTTTTGCATATTTTGCATCACAACCAAGACCAATTGATAATATACTTTTTGATCGACCAAAACGCCCTACACCTTTTTCTACAGTTCTTGCAATACAAACATATTTTTCACCATTAGTCATTTTACTAACAGCTGCTTGAATTACACCAGGTCTCGTGAAAGCTGAATAAACATTCCATCTAGGACATGCACCACCATATCTTGGTATATCAATTCCTGATAATGAAAATCTTTTTGAAATATTTCCAGCCATATCAACTCTTAACATGTGAAAAGGAATTCCAGGTAATTTTGGATCTTGTAAGCATGTTACACGGTGAGCAACTTGTTCAAAAGAAGTTGCAAATGTATTTTGTAATAACTCTAAATCATATTTTAATTTTTTACACTCAGTATGAAAAGGTTTGTAGGGCATTAAAATTGCTGCACCACAATAATTTAATAAAGCAACCTTAGTTAATTTTTTTGATTCTTCTGAGGGAAAAGGAAATTTTGATAGATAATTATCAATATCTTTCATTGCACCTTCTTGTGCTATCTGAGCTGCTGCATGAAGTTTCTTTGTTTCCAATGAACTATAATCACTTAATAGAAGTTCTTTTTTATTTTTATTATAAATTTTAGAAAAAGGTTTTCCCTCTTCTGGTAAAATGTCTTTAACTATAATTGAATATTCTTTATTTAAATACTCACATAAAGCAATATATCGAGTTCTGTTATTTTTTTGAATTTTATCAAAAACTTTATTTGCAAACTCTTCTAATTTTGGAAAATAGTTTTTATGTTGTTGAAGAAAGTCAGATATTACCTCACCAGGAAAAGAATTTTTTCTATTATCAACTATCTTACCTGATATTTTTTCTATTTTATTGATTAGTTCATGATCTTTTTTTTTAAGAATATCTCCCAATCTAACAAGCGCTCTACCAATCTTAGGATTTGTTCCAACAAGGTCTTTAACTTCAGGACCAAGAATATCCAAGTCTTCAAATAATTTATCATCTAGAATTTCTGAAATAGTGTTTTCTAAGTTAGCATCTGATTTTGATGTTAAGTCTGAGAGTTGGATATTTAGTTTTTCACAAACCTTAAGTAATAAATCTCCATCTATTTTTCTTTTTCCACTTTCAATTAAATTTAAATAACTTGGAGAAATACCTAGATCTTCTGAAAGTTTATTAGCTTGTAGTCCTAACTGTCTTCTAAAAGCCTTTATTTTAGGACCAATTTTTAAATCAATTTGACTCATAAGTTCTATTTGTAAATTTTGTAAATTTAAATTTACAATAAGTTTCTTTGTTTTACAAGGTTTTTAAAGATTTAATTAGATTTTGTAAATTTTGTAAATTATAAAGTTTACATGAACGATAAAAACATAAATAAAAACCAAGAAAATCAAAGAGAAATTAATGAAAACAACAATCAGAATCAATTTAGTCAATCAGGTATTTACCTAAGAGACGATCATTGTGATTGGGGTTCTAGTGGGATGAATGAATTCACTCAAGAATTTAGTGAAAAAAAATAAGTCCTCTTACCGTTAATTTATACACGATTTAATTTTCTTAATACATAATCTAGAAAGACCTACCTATGAGCTCAGAAGCTAAAGTTTCATACGATTTAAAAAGATTTTCAGGTATCAAAAAAGACTACACTCCAGAAGAAGTAGAACGATTAAGAGGTTCCATCAAAATTGAATATTCGATGTGTAAGCATCAATCTAAAAAATTATGGGATCTGTTAAATTCAGAAAATTATATTAATACATTGGGTTCACTCTCTGGAAATCATGCTATTCAACACGCTAAAGCTGGATTAAAAGCAATTTATTTAAGTGGATGGCAGGTAGCAGCTGATGCAAACACTGCTGGTGAAATGTATCCTGATCAATCTTTATACCCATATGATAGTGCACCAAAATTAGTTGAGTCGATGAACAATGCTTTAATAAGAGCAGATCAAATCCAGCATATGGAATTACATGATGGCGATATGAAATCAAAAGATAGAACGGATTATATGCTACCAATTATTGCAGATGGTGAAGCAGGATTTGGTGGTCCATTAAATGTTTTTGAGTTAACAAAAAAATTTATTAAAGCAGGAGCTGCTGGAGTTCACTTTGAAGATCAATTAGCTAGTGAAAAAAAATGTGGGCACATGGGTGGAAAAGTTTTAGTTCCAACTGCTACAATGATTAAAAATTTAAAAGCTGCAAGACTTGCGGCAGACATTGCGGATGTACCTTTGATAATTTTAGCAAGAACGGATGCTAATGCTGCAAAATTAATTACAAATGATTTCGATGAAAATGATAAACCATTCTTGACAGGAGAAAGATCTCCTGAAGGTTTTTATTATGTTAAGCATGGAATCGAGCAAGCTATCTCAAGAGGTTTAGCATACGCACCTTATTCAGATTTAATCTGGTGTGAGACAGCAACACCAAATCTTGAGGAAGCTAAAAAGTTTGCAGATGCAATTCATGAAAAGTTTCCTGGTAAATTATTAGCTTATAATTGTTCTCCCTCGTTCAATTGGAAGAAACATTTATCAGATGCAGAGATTTCAACATTCCAACAAAAGATTAGTGAGATGGGTTATAAATTTCAATTTATTACTCTTGCTGGATTTCACACTCAAAATATTGCAATTTTTGAGCTTGCGGAAAAATATAAAACAGAAGGAATGACTGCTTATTCTAAAATCCAAGAGCTTGAGTTCGCTAGAGAGAAGGATGGTTACACAAGTGTTAAGCATCAAAGAGAAGTTGGGACATCTTACTTTGATGCGGTTTCAAACACTATAAGTAGTGGAAAAAGCTCTACAACAGCCATGGCAGGCTCTACAGAATCTGAACAATTTTAATTAGTCTTTACTTAAAATTTAAATATGTTCTAATATTTGAATGATCTTAAGTGGAATACTTTTAATCATTTTCTATATTTCTCATCGATATATTGTTGCTTGGATTATCTATTATAATAATAGTGATAAAAGATTTGGTAATTCTATTTGGCGTTGGACTTATGACTATAAAGTGGTTGGAGAAAGAGATATTTCAGACCTTGATGATAAGCCCTTTGTAAGAAAAAGAAGAATTAGAAATCGGACTATTACCTTAATGTATTGTAATTTTTTTGCTGGTTTTGTTATATCCTTGTCCTTTGTAAGTAATTTACTTATCCTGATATTGTCTTAATTAACCCTTGTTAACTGCGTCAATAAATGCGATTGATAATCATTCGCAATGTTAATAATAAGCATTCTAAACTAATCAAGGGTAAAGAAATAAAGGAAAAATGAAAAAATTAATACTTATTATATTAACACTGAGTTTTTTTAAAAGCATGTCTTTAGCTAATGAAGTTAATGTTTTTAGTGCAAGACATTACGATTCAGATATCCAACTTTATAATAAATTTACATCTCAAACTGGGATCAAAGTTAATGTTATATCTGGTAAAGATAAATCTCTTCAAAAAAGAATTATAGAAGAGGGAAAAAATTCCAAAGCTGATCTTTATATTACAGCTGATGCTGGGAAGTTAGGACTTTTTGATTCAAATGGAATGTTTCAAAACTCTATGTCACCAGCAATTAAATCTGCAGTACCATCAAACTTTAGATCTAAAAATTGGACAGGAATAGCTAAAAGAGCACGAATAATTTATTACTCACCAGAAAGAGTAAGTGCCAATGATCTTAATGGAATGACTTATGAAGCTTTAGCTAATCCAAAATGGAAAGGTAGAATTGTTATAAGACAATCTAATAATATTTATAATCAATCCTTAGTAGCTTCCTTAATTGATAATAATGGAAAAAAAAATACAACTGAATGGGCAAAAAATTTGGTTGCAAATATGGCTAGAGACTCAAAAGGTAACGATAGAGCGCAAATTTTAGCTGTAGCAGCTGGAGAAGCTGATCTTGCTGTTGCAAATACTTATTATTATGCACTAATGCTTTCTGGCAGTAAAGGAACAGAGCAACAAGCAGCTGCAAAAAAAGTATTACCGTTTTTCCCAAATCAGGGTGATAGGGGAACACATATGAATATTAGTGGGGGTGGTATATTAAAATATGCTCCAAATAAAGATAACGCAATTAAACTGTTAGAGTTTTTATTAACTAAAGATGCTCAACAACATATTGTTAATAATACGTATGAGTATCCAATGATTGAAGGTGTTGAGCCTCATGAATTAATTAAACAAATGGGGTTTAATTTTAAACAAGACCTTAAAACTAAAGTAGCTAATTACGGAAAAAATCAAGCTATCGCATTAGAGATAATGCTTAACGCTAAGTGGAAATAAAGAGGTTATAACACAGCGCACTTTTAATATTAAGTTATTTACCCTACTTGATGTTATTAGTGCGTTGTTAAAAATGGTTAATAAGATTAATATTTGGTATTTTAGTTCTTTTATAATATCTATAATTGTAGCTGTACCCATTATAACTGTATTCAGTAGCTTTTTTGAAACAACTGGAGGCTATGTTTCTGTTTTAAAAAATACTTTTCTTTTAGATTATATTTATAATTCATTAATACTTTTGACAGGTGTTTTAACTTTAACTTTTATCATAGGTGTTGGTTGCGCTTATTTAGTTTCATTTTACAAATTTCCTGGTGTTAATTTTTTTAAATGGGCTTTAATTCTATCATTTGCTGTACCAGCGTATATTTATGCATATTCATTAACTGCTTTTTTTGAAAATTATGGAACAGCTTTTTCGATTTTAAAAAACTTATTTGGTGACGGAAATTACAACGCACATATCCCTAAGTTTGATGGAATGTTAGGTGCAATAATTTCAATATCATTTTCACTATTTGGTTACGTTTATGTATTAACTAGAGCATCATTTCACTATCAGTCACAAAACCTGCTAGAACTTGGAAAAAACCTTGGCTTTTCCAAACAAAAATCTTTTTTTAAGATAATCTTACCTTCAGCAAGACCCGCAATAGTTGCTGGTCTTTCTTTGGTTGCAATGGAGACCTTATCAGATTTTGGTTCAGTTTCATTCTTTGGAGTGTCAACATTAACAACTGGTATTTATAATGCATGGATATCTTTTGATGATCTTACTTTAGCAAATAGACTATCGTCTTATTTGTTAATTTTTATACTTGGGTTATTTATTTTAGAAAATTTATCTAGGAAAAAAGCTCAATATCACACATCTTCAAAAGGAGGATTTAAATCAAAATCTGTAATTCAATTATTTAATTATAAATCAATTTTAGCGTGCTTATTTTGTGTGGTAGTATTTTTCTTAAGTTTTTTATTTCCAGTTTTTCAAATGTTATACTGGACAATTATTTTTCCAAAACATCTATTAGATTTAAATTTAATTGAATTATTTTCAAATACGATGTTGTTAGTTTTTTTATCATGTTGCGTATTAATATTATTGGCTTTTATTTCAAACTATGGAAATAGAGTTTCAAAAAGTAAATTTCTAGAAATGCTAAACACATTTTCTATTTCTGGATATGCAATACCAGGAATTATTTTGGCAGTTGCGTTTATAACATTTATTTCATGGCTTGATCTTAATATGATTAATTACCTTGGTACTGAATCAATTAAATCTATTTTTATTGGATCTATTTTAGGATTAGTTCTAATTTATTTTATAAGATTTTATTCTTTAGCTAATAATGGAATTAAATCTGGATATTTAAAAATTAATTATTCTATAGACGAGAGTGCCTATCTTCTTGGCTATTCAAAATTTAAAACATTTAGAAATATTCACCTTCCTTATTTAAAAAATTCAGTTTTATTAATAGGTATTTTGTTAACGATTGAAATAATTAAGGAATTACCCATTACTTTGATTATGAGACCATTTAATTTTGAAACTTTTGCAACAAAAGCATATATTTATGCTTCTCAAGATTTACTTGAAGCTGCAGCAGCTCCATCATTACTACTTATACTTATTGCAAGTTGCTTTATTTTAATTACATCTAGATATATCCTTAAGGATTAAAATTATGACAAAAAACTTTTTAGAAATAAACAATGTAACATTTGCAGCAAGTGCTCAGAGTAAAGTTAATAATGTTTCTCTGACTATTGAAAATCAAGGTGACATTGTTTGTTTATTAGGACCATCTGGTATTGGCAAAACTACTATTCTTAGAACAATTGCAGGTTTGGAAAAAGTACAATCAGGGAAGATTATCTTAAAAAATAAAATCTTATCATCTGATAAAACTCATATTGAACCTGAAAATAGAAATATTTCTATGGGGTTTCAGGACAATTCACTTTTTCCCCATTATACAGTTTTAGAAAATATAAAATTTGGTGCAGATAGAAATAAAAAGAAGAAGAAAGGTTTAAATTTAAATGAAATAAATAAGCTTCTTCATATCGAGCACATTGTTGATAAATACCCACACCAGATAAGTTCTGGAGAAGCTCAAAGAGCTTCATTAGCAAGGTCTTTGTTATCTAATCCTGATTTATTGTTATTAGATGAGCCTCTTTCAAACGTAGATCAGAACTTTAAAGAAGAAATACAGGTTAAATTAAAGCAAATTTTAACAGAACATAAAATTTCAACAATTATTGTAACGCACGACTCTTATGAAGCTTTTTATTTGGGAACAAAATGTGGAATAATTTTAGATGGTCAACTTAAACAATACGACGACCCGTATAATGTTTACCATTTTCCAAACTCAATAGAAGTGGTTAATTTTTTAAATAGAGGTATTTTAATTCCGGCAAAAGTTACTGGTGAAAATAGTCTAGAGAGTGAAGATCTTGGAACAATAACTGGAGATTTTATAAAACATTATTCAAAAGGATCTGAAGTTCAGCTTTTATTACAACCTGAAGATCTTGAGCATGATGACAAAAGTAATTTAAAATTGGAAGTAGTTGATAGAAAATTTAGAGGTACAAATTTTATTTATACTCTTAAAACTAAAAGTAATAGACAAATACCGGTATTTGTTCATTCACATCACATCCATCAACATGAAGTTGATGAAAAATTTGGTATTAAGAGACCAATTAATATTGATCATATAGTTTGTTTCTAATACAAAATCTTAAATTAAAATGAATAATAGATTCAAAACATTATCCAAGGGGATTATTGATGTAAGTCCTTTAATGATACCAGTGGTTCCATTTGGAATTATATATGGTGTTATTGGAATGGAAGTGGGTTTGAGTGCTTATATGACATTCGGTATGTCTATTATAATTTTCGGTGGCGCATCTCAAATTGTATTATTGCAATTATTTTCTGGAGGTGCATCATCATTAGTTGCAATCACATCCGTTACAGCAGTAAATTCTAGACATTTACTGTATGGTGCAGTTTTTTCTGAATATCTTTCACACCTGAAACTTAGGTGGAAAATTATATTATCCTATGTATTAATTGATCAAGCATTTGCAGTATCAAATATTTATTTTAAGAAGAATTTAAATAATAAATATAAACATTATCACTTATTAGGAGCTGGATTTACTTGTTGGATAATTTGGCAAATTTCAACAATTTTAGGTATAGTTCTTGGATCTGTAGTACCTGAAGAGTTGGGTTTAAGTTTTACGATTTCATTAACTTTTCTTGCCTTATTAATTAATGATTTTAGAAAATTTAAAAATGTAATTGTAATGCTTGCATCAGGTATTATAGCAACCATTGGTTATAATGCAATACCATTTCAAGCTTACATTATTGTAGCAACACTATCAGCCTTATTAGTTGCTACGATAATAACATTAATTGATCGGAAGAAAAAATAATGCATTGGACAACAATTATTTATTGTGGAATTTTGACTTACTTAACAAGATTTTCTATGATTTTTTTCTTAAAGAAAGATATTTTAAATGAAAAAACAAAAAAAGTTTTGTCTTACGTTCCATCAGCCATTTTCCCAGCAATAATATTCCCCCCTATATTTCTTGATGCCACAGGGTCTATAGATATTGATAGTAATCCTAAGATATTGGCAGCTATAATTGCGATAATTATTGGATATTTTAGTAGAAGTATTATTGCTACCATTCTAGTTGGGCTTGCTTCTTACTGGTTCTTGATTTTTGTATATTACCAATAAAAAAGCCTATATTTACTCACAAAATGTTTCCTAAAGTTAAAATTAACAATGAGTTATTGGGCATACTTTACATGCTTTTGTGTCAGTTTTCATTTGCAACAAACGATGCTTTTGTAAAAAATATATACGAACATTTCGATGAAATATTTGTTTTAAATCAAATAATTTTTATAAGAGGAATTTTTACACTACTTTTTATTCTATTATTTCTTTACATAAAAAAACAATTAGATTTTAAGTTAATTTTTTCATCTACAGAGCTAAAAATAAGAGGTCTTCTTGAATCTTTAGCCGCATTGTTTTTTTTTATTGGTATTGCTTTATTACCTTTTGCAAAAGTTTATATTTTATTAAGTATGGCACCAATTATTTTAACAGCATTTGGTGCAATTTTTTTGAATGAAAAAGTAAGATGGAGAAGATGGAGTGCTGTAATTTTAGGTTTTATTGGAGTGGTAGTGGTTGTTAATCCAGGAAAATTAGAGTTTGGTTATTATTTTATATTCCCTATCTTGGCAGCAATCATGCTTTCAATTAGAGATATGTACACAAAAAATTTTAAAAAAGATTATCACAGTCTTCAAACGGCATTCATGACTTGCTTCGTGGTTACTATATTTTTTGGAATATTAAGTATTTATAAATTTTATGATTTTACCTTAAAAGATATTTTTATTTTATTCATTTCAGCTTTTTTCTTAGCAATGGGATATATTTTTTCAATTGCAACTATCAAGATTGCACTTGTATCTGTTACTTCAACTTTCAGATATTCAGTAATTTTATGGGGTATAATTTATGGATATTTTTTATTTGATGAAGTTCCTTCAACTAACAGTTATATTGGCGCTTTAATCATTGTAATTAGTGGTCTAATTATTATATCGAGACAGAAACAAATTGGGGTTATAAAATAAATCAAAGTATTGTTAATTAACTTGGTAATCTATATATTAAAACCATGAAAAAATTTTTTATCATAATTTTTACGCTGATATCATTTAACACATTTGCTGTAGATAAGAGCACTACTTTTAATAATGAAATTTTTGAGAAAGCACAACTTGATGGAAAAATAGTTGTTATAAATTCTTGGAATGAAACATGCATAACATGCAAAGCTCAAATTAAGATCTTAAATCAAGCAGAAAAAGAATTTGGAGACATCCTCTTTTTAAGCTTCGAGCAAGAAAAGGATAAAGCTATTGCAAAAAAACTAGGTATTGACTATTGGACAACAATTGTAATTTACCAAAATAACAAAGAAGTCTATAGAAGTATCGGTCAAATGAATAAAGACAAAATCTATTCTGCTATAAAATCTCTGTAATCATTAGATAACATCGTCATAATTGTATAAAATTAATTGTAGTTAAAAGATTTTATTATCTTGTAAGTTCTGGGTTTAGGAGTGGATAATCAGAAATTATACCCATTTAGTAACACTTATTTACATACTCTATAAAAATGAAAAAAAAGAAAATTGTTAAGGATAGCTATATTGTAAGAACAAAAAAAAGAATACTTAGAGATACAATAGAAACTGAGAAAAAATATACTACTAATTTTAAAGACATTAGAAATTACTTTAAGATTTTTAATAAATCTTTGTTTAATAGTAAGTTAAATCCTTTTAATGATGTAAAGATAAAAAGAATAGTAAGAGGATCGGGGCAATGCGTTGAGTATATTTCATATAGAAAAGGTACAAATCTATTTGTGCTTGAGATGATGCCTAAATACAAAAATAAAATGGAATTTTTAAATACTTTATCTCATGAAATGGTTCATTTGTGGCAACAAACGATTAAAAAAGATACTGGCAATCATAATAAATTGTTTTTTAGTTTTAAAAATAAATTTAAAAGATTGAATTTAAAGTTAAGTTATTAAGTTTAAATTTATAAATCTAAACCTTCTTTTTTCCAATTTTTAAGGCCACCAATTAAATGAACACAATTGGTAAATTGATAAGATTTAGATAATTGAACTGCTAGTGTTGATCTATGACCATGTGCACAGTAAAATAAAATTCTTTTATCTTTTAAAGTACTTTTATTTTGTTGTAGGTACTCGTTAATTTCTGGAAAACGAACAACCGTACTATTTTTAATCATACCATCTTTATCTATTTCATTTTGCTCTCTAAGATCAATTAAAATTGACTGAGCGTCATTTTTAATTTCATTAAATTTTTCAGGGTTAACACCATTATTTACTTTTTGTTTATTAAAATCTATTCCTAATTGTAAATTACTAGGAACTGCAACATCCATCATGCTTGGATTAGGTAAATTTAAATTATTCATAATTTCAATATATTGGTCTGCAGAATTTACTTGTAGTCTTGGGTTGAATTTTTTTTCTTCTATTATAGTACTCACCATTTCTCCTTTATAATCATGAGCAGGGTAAACTAATGTTTCATCAGGAAGTTTTAAAAGTTTGTTAAAAATAGAATTATAAGAATCTCGTGCATTTCCATTTTGAAAATCAGTTCTACCGGTTCCTCTAATTAGTAATGTATCTCCAGTAAAAACCCTATCATTCATCAAGAAGCTAAAACTTTCTATTGTGTGACCTGGAGTATAAATTGCCTGTAATTCCAAGCCATCAATTTTAATTGTTTCTTCATCAGCAACTTGCATTGCAACAACATCAGCAGGAGTTTTGTCGCCCATTACAGTAACACAATTTGTTTTATCTCTTAGTTCGGCAATACCTGAGATATGGTCAGCATGGATGTGCGTATCAATAACTTTTACTAACTTTAAATTTAGTTCATTAAGAAGTTTAATGTATTGTTCAACATTTTCTAGCACAGGGTCAATAATAAGTGCCTCTCTTCCTTTTGCAGAAGCTATTAGGTAGGTGAAAGTACTTGATGATTTATCAAATAATTGTCTAAAAAGCATATGAATATTTTATCATAGTTTTTTATATTGCATTGAGTAATTATGTCTGATTACGGTGTCTTTTTATAACAATAATTATTTTAATTTCTTAATGGAAAAAATATTTAATAACAAATATTTGGATCAAAAAAAATTAGTTATGGGAGAATTCCATAACTTAGTTTCTAATTTTTCACAGATAAATCAAAATAAAATTAACGATATATCGTTAAAAATAGTAAACAATGCCATTGAACATAAAGCAGCCAGCCAATTTGCAAAGTTAATTCATGAGTTTTCATTAACTAGCAATGAGGGAATTGTCTTAATGTGTTTAGCTGAAGCGCTATTAAGAATACCAGATTCCACTACCATTAATGACTTAATAGAAGATAAAATTCCAATAGGAGACTGGAAAAAATACATCAAAAATGACAAAGATTTATTTGTAAATATTTCATCAATAGCTTTTTTATTAACAGGTAAAATTGTCGAAGAAAAACCTGATGAAAGCAAAAGCGCTTTAGGAAAAGTAGTAAAAAATTTATCAGGCCCTTTATTAAGGAGTGCAATTAAAAAGGCCATTAATATATTGGCGAAACAGTTTGTTTTTGAAAAAGACATTAATAGTGCCATTAAATATAGCGATGAAAGCAAACACAACAAATATACTTTTTCTTTCGATATGCTTGGCGAGTCTGCTGTCACATATGAAGATTCAGAGCGATATTATAAACAATATGAGGATGCAATAATTGCTACAGGAAAAAGCAAACACCCAGAAAAAAAAAGTATTTCAATAAAACTATCATCATTACACCCCAGATATGAAAGAAATAAAATTGAATTACTAAAAAAAGAATTGTTTCCAAAAGCACGTAAATTAACAGAACTTGGTAGAGAAAACAAAGTTGATATATGTTTTGATGCAGAAGAAGCTGATCGACTTAATTTATCTTTATTTATTTTTAAGGATATAATTGAAAGTAATTTAATTGATGGGGAGTATAACGGTTTTGGTTTTGCACTTCAGGCGTATCAAAAAAGAGCTTTTTTTGTTTTAGATTGGCTAAAAGAGTATTTGAATAATGTTAATAAAAAGATAAATATTCGTTTGGTAAAAGGAGCGTACTGGGATACTGAAATTAAGATTGCTCAAGAGCAGGGTTTTACTGATTATCCTGTATTTACTAAAAAATTTGCAACAGACATTTCATATTTAGCCTGTGCTCACAAACTTCTTGAGAATGAAAATATTTTTTCACAATTTGCAACACATAATGCTTATAGCATAGCTTATATTAAAACTCTTTTTGAAAATAGAGAATTTGAATTTCAAAAACTTCATGGAATGGGAGATGAAATATATTCTCACCTAGAGAAAGATGAAAAATTTAGATGCAGAGTTTATGCGCCTGTAGGTGGTTATAAAGATTTGTTACCTTATTTAGTCCGTAGACTTTTAGAAAATGGAGCTAATACTTCTTTCATACATCAACTTAAATCACAAAATCTTGATATTGATAAATTAATTCAGTCACCCTTAGATAAAATAGAAAAATTAGACTATGATAAAATTCCAAAACCTCTTCAAATTTATCCTGATAGAATAAACTCCAAAGGTCTAGACCTTAGTGAGGAAAAAACTATAGAAAAATTAAATTCAGTTATATTAAAAAAAGAAATTTCAGCATTTTCAATTGTTAATGGCAACGATCTAAAGTCAAATGATATTAACGACATCATATCTCCACAAACTGGAAAAGTAATTGGACAAAATTTTTTTGCTAATAATCAAATAGTTGATAGCGCTATTAAGGGATTAAAAGATTATTCTAGTGAATGGAAAAAATATCCAATTGAGAAAAAAACAGAAATATTTGAAAATTTTGCAAATTTGATTGAAGAAAACATCAATGAAATCATTGAAATTGGGGCAAAAGAGTCTGGTAAAAGTATTAAAAACTCAATAGCCGAAATTAGAGAAGCCGTTGATTTTTGTAGGTATTATTCAAAAGAAGCCAAAAATATCTTTAAGGAGAAAATTTTACAGGGTCCTACGGGTGAATTAAATAAGTATAAACTGATAGGTAAGGGTTTATCTCTTGTAATAAGCCCTTGGAATTTCCCTGTCGCAATCTTTATCGGTCAAACTGTAGCTGCATTAATAACTGGAAATGTAGTACTGACAAAACCTGCAGAGCAATCTTCTTACGCAGCATATTATATTATAAAACTTTTGCTTAAAGCTGGTTTACCGAAAGAAGCTATTGCACTTGTGCTTGGGGACGGTGCTTTAATTGCAAATAAAGTTATAGCTGATCCAAAATTAAAAAATGTAATTTTTACAGGTTCATTAATTACAGCAAAAATAATACAATCTAATTTACAGAAAAAAGAAAGCATACCTACTTTTATAGCTGAGACTGGAGGTCTGAATTGTATGATCGTCGATAGTTCAGCGTTACCAGAGCATGTGGTTAAAGATGTAGTGCTTTCAGGTTTTGATAGTGCTGGTCAAAGATGTTCAGCTTGCAGAATTTTATGTGTTGAAGAAAATATTTACGAAAAAATTAAAGAAATATTAATAGGTGCAATGACAACACAAAGTATTGGTGATCCATCAGATTTAGCAACTGACATTGGACCAGTTATAGATAAAGAAGCATTAACTAATATTAAAATACACATAAATATGTTTGATAAAGTTTATCAATCTAAATACATAGAAAAAGAAGGTACATTTATTCCACCCACATTAATTGAATTAGATAAATTTACCGATCTTAAGAATGAAATTTTTGGACCCGTGATCCATATGATTAAATATAAGGCTAATGAAATTGATATGTTGGTAGATGATATTAATGAATTAGGGTTCGGTCTTACTCTTGGAATACATAGTAGAATTGATAAAACAATTAATAGAATTGTTGCAAGAGCAGAGATAGGAAATATTTATATAAATAGAAACATGATAGGAGCAGTTGTTGGTGTTCAACCATTTGGTGGATATGAAAAATCTGGAACTGGTCCTAAGGCAGGGGGCCCTGAATATTTAAAACGATTATGTCATGAGCAGAGTATCTCAAATAATACGGCATCAATGGGTGGCAATGCATCATTACTAGCTGATGTTGAAGATTAAGATTTAATTGTTAAATCTTAAATAAATTTTACCCATATAATAGAGCAATGAAAAAGCTCTTAAAATCATAAATAAACATAATGAAATCCAGATACCACTATTACCCATAACTTCAGTTAATAATAATGACAAAGCAAGATAAGAAAATACTGAAAAGATCATGGCATTACGTAATTCTTTTGTTTGAGACGCACCAATAAAAATACCATCAAATTGATAGCAAAATGATGAAATTAAAGGCATCAGTATTAGCCATATCGCATAAGATGAACTTAGATTTCTAATAGTTTCAATGTCAGACATTAATGCAATGACGTACTCGTTAATGAAAAAGTAAATTATTGAAATAATTAATCCAGTAAGGGTGCTTAAAATAAAAGAGTTTTTAATAATTTTTTTAAACAAGCTTATATCTTTTTTACCTAAGGAATAACCAACCATACCTTGAGTTGAAAATGCATAAGCATCAAGAATGAAAGCTGACAAAAAGACCAAGTTAATAAGAATAGCATTTGCAGCAATATAGTCTTCACCAATTTGACTACCAAGGTAAGTAAACCAAAAAAATGAAAAGGTTAACAAAATGGTTCTAATAAATATATTTAGATTAATATTAAAAATATTCTTAAGTTTATTGAGATCTATTAATTTATTAATATTAATATTAATTTTGGACATTTTATTTAAATACCAAAATGTATAAATTAGAAAAGTTGTGGATATTAAAAGTGCTGAGAATAAAGTCCCATAAGCAACCCCTTTAATATTTAAATCAAATTTTGAAACTAAAATAATACTTAAAATTATATTTAGAATTGAAAAAAGACCAACTGCTAAACTTGAAATTTTAGTCTTCTGTAATCCAACAAATAAACCAGTTATAATGTAAAGTGTTAACTCACCAGGTGCTGAATAAATTCTTATTTGAAAGTAATCCTGATAAAATTGCCTAGTAGTGACTGATAAATTGAAAATACCCACACTTAGATTGAATATATAACTTTGTAATAAAATTAAGATCAATGAAATTAGTAAAACAAAAAATAAATTTCGAACAACAATATTAAATATTTCTGTGTAATCTTTTTTACCATAAGCTTGTGAAACTAAACCAACGGTTCCCATCCTTAAAAAACCAAAGCTCCAAAAAATCATCGAAAATAAATTAGCAGCCACAGAAGTTGCTGATAAATATGACAAGTTACCAAGGTTACCCATTAAACCAGTGTCAATAATACCAACAAGTGGAATAGCCAAGTTTGCGAAAAAAATTGGAATAGATAATTTTAAAATGTATTTAATGGAGGGGTTTTGCATTTAAGCAATAAACTTCAGTATAGATTTAGAAGGATTAGTTTTCTTAATCCAATCTTGAGGAATACCCTTTAAGCCCTTGTAAGCTGCAAAATATGCACCGACAAAATTAGCACGAGAACAATTACATCCACCGGCTTTAATTGTTTTTATCACTGCTGTTTTAAAACTTTTAGAGGTTATAATCGCATGTATTCCTCCATTAAAAGTACCTGGATAACTACATGCTTTACCAAATTTTTTTACAACAAAATTGTGAGGTTTTGATTTAACTCTTTTAACCTTTTTGATGTTTTTAATAACATTTTTAAAATATTTGTTTTTTATATTTTTTCTTAAAAAACTATTAACTGGGTCCTTGTCTCCTTTATCAGCTAAATCAATAATCTTAAGTTTTGCCAAAGCAAATTCTTCACTAATTTTGCCATTAGCAACTGTTCTTATAATTTGTTTTGTTTTCTGGTCAGAATTGTTTAAAAAATGAAAGGGTAAACTTGCACAATACCCATCAGACTCGTTAACTTTACTCCCACCAGTGATAGTTTTTTTAAGTTTAATATTTCTGATAGTCTCTAAAATATTTTGATGGATCCATGGGCCTTTCATGGCTGTTTTCCATTTAATTTTTTTATATTTTTTTCTTAAAGATAAATTTTTCCAATAGCTTGAGCCAGGACCAAAATTTTTGACAATATTCTTTTTAAAAAGTTTAATGATTTCTTTATGATTAGCAGTTTTTGTTAATGTTTTAAACATCACCTGACCTACATCGTTGTAACCAGAAACCTCTCCTGTTTTAATAGAATAAAATGGAGATCTATTTTGCTTAAAGAATGCAATATTTTTTTTCCCTTTAATATATGATTTTAGTTTTTTTTCATCATAGACCCAATGCAAAGGTCTTGCCGCTGCATCTGCGACAGTTGCACCAAGAAATATATGTAACTTTTTAAACATCTGTAACTAATACTTTATTTAAATATAAGTTAAAATGTTTTAAATTAAATAATGTTAAGTATTAAAAATTGGGACAACAAAACTTGGATTTCTTCTACAAAATATATCCAGTCCTTTAATATTTTTTTATTAAAACAAAAAAAACTATCTAAACACTCAAAAATTTTAGATATTGGTTGTGGTCGGGGTAAGATAATGGGCTCATTATCTTCTAAACTCAAATTAATAAATAAGCCTGTTGGACTTGATATTGAAAGTCATAAAGATTTTGACAAAAGAATTATCTTTAAAAAAACAAATGCAATTAAATATCTTAAAGAAAATAAAAAGAAATTTGATTTAATATTGATTAAACAAACCATTCATTTATTTAACTTAAAAGATATTAAGAAAATTTTAACTTATTCATATTCTAGTTTAAACGTTGGAGGGATTATTTTAATTTTAACCTTAGATACAATGGATAACGAAATACCTACATTTTCTTTAATGAAACAAAAACTTACCCAATCATTTAAAAGAGATAATCTTATTTGGAAAAAACTAATTCAACTAAATATAAAAAAAAGTATCACTAAATTTAATTTTAAAGTTAATATTAAAAAAAATATTTACTTAAAGATGATAAAACAACGCTATATATCTACTTTATTAAAGTTTAGTTCACTTCAAATTTCTAATGGAATTAATGAAATCAACCTAAAATATAAAAAAAATATTTTATTCAACGATAAACTTAAATGTATAAAACTTTCAAAAGTTTAAAGAATTCTCTTTAAAATATCTTCTTTTAGTAAAAATTTATGAAACAACACTGCTAAAATATGAAGACTTATTAAACCAATTAGTGCGTAATTTGCTAATATGTGAATTGAATAAAACTGTTCTGAGAGTTCAAAATTATAAGCTAGGTTAATTTTTTTAAAAAAAATAACTAAGTTTTCACCATTAAATAATTTCTTAAAAATCCCTGATATTGTGATCGTTAATAAAGTAAAATATAAAAAAAAGTGGTTTAACTTTGCTAAAATTTTTTGACCAGGAAAAGCATTGTCATTGAAATTTGGTGCAGGTGATAATAGTTTAAAGGTCAGTCTTATTAGAGTTACATAAAATATGATTAATCCAAATAATATATGGTAATTTTCTATATCAACCCTAGTTTGGTCAAAGTCTAAATCTACCAAATAAAAACCCAGTGGTATTTGAATTAGTAATCCTGCGGCAGTTAGCCAATGGAATAATTTCGTAAGTGATCCATATGTTGATATGTTGTTAAATATAGACATATTTAAATTAAACATATTATGACATTAATTAAAAACACTTTATTTTTTATCTTTATATTATTTTATAGCTTCAGTGCTTTTTCTGAACAAACTGTAGAAGAGATTATTAAAGAAAGACAATCTATTTTTAGTAAAAATTATAAAACTGCAAAAAGAGTTAACAGTCTTGCATCTAATGGAAGTTTAGATGAAGCAAAAATATTAATGATTGAAATGAGTGATAATTACAAAAGATTACTAGATCTCTTCCCTGAAAATTCAAAAACTGGATTTGAAACAGAAGCACTACCTTCTATTTGGGAAAATAAAGATGAGTTTAATTTATTAATGACAAAAGCTTCAAGCAACATGATTGAATTAACTTCTGCTATTGATGGAGCAGAAGATGTTAAAGCAACACTTGGAAAATATATGTGGAGTAGTTGTAAATCTTGTCACTCAAAATTTAGAGCTGAAAATTAAGACTTAGTTAATTTATCTGTAAGTTTTCTTGAAATAGGTGAAAAAAAATTACCAGCTAAGAAAGCAAGTGGAAAAGCAAATAGCCAAGCTGTTCCCCAACGATGAATAAAATCCCCTTCAAGACCAGTGTTAACAATGGTGATTACACCAGACATAAATACCGACATACCTAGACTAATAAAAAATACAAAAATAATTGAGTAATACTTTTTTGAAAACATCATTATTATTTATATTGTAATGGATGATTTACAATTTAAATAATTTAGTTGTTTGAGTTTAAGAATGTTAATATTATTAAATTATAAATGTCAGTTGTATTACCAAAATCAGCTAAAGTAGTCGTTATTGGAGGGGGTGTTGCAGGTTGTTCTGTTGCCTACCATCTTGCAAAATATGGATGGAAAGATACGGTATTATTAGAAAGAGATCAGTTAACTTCAGGAACTACTTGGCATGCAGCAGGACTTGTTGGTCAATTAGGAGCATCATCCACTATTACACGTCTTAGAAAATATTCCTTAAATCTTTATAAAGAATTAGAAAAGACAACTGGATTATCAACTGGATTAAAACAAAATGGTGCAATCACAGTTGCAACTACACCTGAAAGGTTACAAGAATTATTAAGACAAGCAACAGCTGCACAATTATTTGATGTCAATGTTGAGAGTGTTAACAAACAAAGAATAAAAGAACTCTATCCTGTTATAAATGACGTTGATATTTTAGGTGGAGTATATATGCCGGAAGACGGTCAGGCAGATCCTATAGGGGTTACTAATGTATTAGCTAAAGCTGCAAAGATGGAAGGGGCTAAGATATTTGAGAAAACTCCTGTTGAAAAAATATTAGTTAAAGACAAAAAAATTGTTGGTGTTCAAACAAAATTTGGCAAAATTGATTGTGAATACGTTGTAATTGCAACTGGGATGTGGTCGAGACAAATTGGAGAAGATATCGGTGTAAGTATTCCATTATATCCAAATGAGCACTTTTATATAATCACAGAACCATTAGATAAATTACCTAAAAACTTACCAGTTTTAAGAGACTATAATTCCTGTCTTTATTTAAAAGAAGATGCGGGGAAAATGTTAGTTGGAATATTTGAACCTAATGCAAAACCTGCCTTTAAGGATAAAGGGGTGGTGCCACAAAACTTTTCATTTGGGGAATTTCCAGATGACTTTGATCACTTTGAACCTTATTTAGAAAAATCATTTCAAAGGTTACCTATGTTAGAAACTGCTGGAATTAGAAAATTTTTTTCAGGACCTGAATCTTTTACACCTGATACGCAATATCTTTTAGGAGAAACTCCTGAAGTGAACAATCTTTTTACTTGCTGTGGATTTAATAGTATTGGGATTGCAAGCGCAGGGGGTGCAGGTAGAGTTACTGCTGAATGGATGATTAATGGATATATGAATGAAGATTTATTTTCACTTGATATTAAAAGATTTCAAAAATTTCATTCATCTAAAAAATTTATTATGGAAAGGGTAACGGAAACTCTTGGTGACTTATATGGAATGCACTGGCCTTATAAACAGCACAACACTTCAAGAAATCAACGACTATTACCGTATCATGAAGAATTAAAAAAAGAGGGGGCGTGCTTCGGTGTATCGGGTGAATATGAAAGACCTATGTGGTATGCAAAAAATAATGAAAAAGCAGAATACAAATACAGTTTTGATTATCAAAACTGGTACCCTTCAGTTGAATTTGAAACAAAAAATACAATTACAAATGTTGGACTATATGAACTCTCTCCCTTTTCAAAATATGAAATAAAAGGAGAGGAAGCACACAGTGAATTACAAAGAATATGTACAGCTAATATTAAAAATGAAATAGGCAGATCAATATACACCCAAATGCTGAATAAGGCTGGAGGAATTGAAACAGACTTAACTGTTATTTGTATTGATAAAAATCATTTTAGAATAATAAGTTCAGCTGCAACAAGAACTCATGATAAAGCACATATTTTAAAACATTTATCAATCAATTTAGAATTTAAAGATATTACGGATGATCTTGTTTGTTTAGGAATTTTTGGACCAAAAAGTAGAAATCTAATTTCAAAAATCTCACATGATGATTTTAGTAATGAAACATTGAAATTTAGTTATGGTAAATTTGTAATCATTAATTCAAAAAAAGTTTGGGCTCAAAGATTATCTTATGTGGGTGAGTTAGGATTTGAACTTTATATAGAAAATAAAGATGCTAAAGAAATTTATCAATTAATTATTGAAGAAGGAAAAAATCATAATTTATCTCATTGTGGGTCACACGCAATGGATACTATGCGAATGGAAAGCGGATTTTTACATTGGGGTCATGACATTTCTCCAGAAGAAAATCAATATGAGGCAGGATTAAATTTTGCAATAAGTTATAAAAAAGAAATCGACTTTATCGGCAAACAAAGCTTATTAAAAATAAAAGATAAAAAGCAGAACAGAAGGTTTATTATGTTATCACTAAAAAATAGTAAGCCAGGAACACCTCTATTATTACATGAAGAGCCAATTTATCTTGAAGATAAGATTATAGGAAGAACGACATCTGGAAATTATTCCTTTAATTATAAAAAAAACCTGTCTTTTGGATATGTAAGTTCAGCTCATTCAAATGAAGAGCTTTCAAAAATGGACCTATATATTGAAGTCGCTAAACAAAAATTCCCAGTAATAGTAGAAATCACTCCTCTAAAAGATAAACATGTTAGATTTTTATAATTTTAGTTGCTGAGTTAAATAATTGGTGGTTAAATAAAGTTATGCAAAAAACTTATTTTCATGACAGTAAACATTTCAGTGAAAAAAAAGTTCAAAAAAAAACAATTCCACTACAATATATTGATCAAAAGAGAATTGTAGACATCAACAAATTACTTAACAGTGTAAAAATAGATCAAAAAAATGAAACAAAACGAAAAATCATTTTTTATAGCTCTACTGTATTGGGACTTTCTTTATTAGGAACTTTGATCACGTTCTTAAAGTAAACAGCTCTTTCAAATACTTGATTGCACTAAAATAAAAACCTATTATAAATCATCAAGAATTAAGTGGCGGGGTAGCTCAGTCGGTTAGAGCGCAGGACTCATAAGCCTGAGGTCAGTGGTTCGATTCCACTTCCCGCTACCATTTAATGCCCTGGAAAATCCATTAAGTTTTCAACCTTATAACCTTTTTTAACTAAATTATCAGAACCCCCTAGGTCAAAAAGATTAATTGCAAAAACAAATGCTGCAATTTTGGCATTCGACATTTCCACAAGTTTAGCAGCAGCTTCAGCTGTTCCACCAGTTGCTATTAAATCATCTATAATCAAAATCGAATCGTCTTTATCAATTGAATCTTTGTGTACTTCTATAGTTGCTGTTCCATATTCTAATTCAAAATCAACAGAATGAGTTTCAGCAGGAAGTTTGTTCTTTTTTCTAAACATAATAAAAGGTTTTTTAAGAAGATAAGAAACAGCAGAAGCAAATACAAAGCCTCTTGATTCAATTGCTGCAATTTTATCTATTTTATAATTTTTAGATCTCTCAATTATCTGATTAATACATTCTTCAAATGCATCTGCGTCTTTAATTAAAGTTGTTATATCCCTAAACAAAATTCCTTTTTTTGGATAATCTGGAATAGACCTAATATAATCTTTTAAATTCATAATATTAATATATTTATATCTTTAGTAAAAAAAATCTATGGACAAATTATTCCTAGCAGCAATTAAAGAAGAAACAATTGGATTAGACTATTTTAACCACGTTGGGGTTGGAAAAATTAATGCAACTTACAACACATTAAAGTTAATTAATATTCATAAACCAAAACTAATTATCAATTATGGTACAGCGGGAGCAATTAACACTAAGCTAAAAGGAATCGTTGAATGTACCAAATTCTATCAAAGAGATATGGATGTTAGAGGATTAGATTTTGAATTGGGTGAGACCCCCTTTGATAAAATTAAAGAAATTATTACATCAAAAGAAGGTTATTCTTGTGGAACAGGAGATAGTTTTGTTAATAAAAAAATAGATATGGAAGTTGATGTGGTTGATATGGAGGCTTACGCTATTGCAAAAATTTGTAAGTTGGAAAATATTGAATTTAAATGTTTTAAGTACATATCTGATAATGCAGATGATAATGCTGATAATGATTGGAATAAAAATCTAGCAAAAGGAGCTACTGCATTTGCTAGCTTAATAAGTACTGAATTTTAATTTAATTAAGAAAAATATCAAAAAATTGATTAAATGTTGAAAATTATCAATACACCTATATAAAACCTCAACTTAATATTAATAAAAAATTATAAGAGGGAATAATTTTTATGACTAAAGTAGGTGAGCATATAACTTTAGACATCATAGGCACTACTCAAGAGTATGACCCTTCAGTCTACGAGAATGTAATACGTAAAATTGCAAAAGCTGCAGAAGTTACAATTCTTGAAATTTCAAAGTATAAATTTGAGCCTCAAGGTTTCACTATACTTGCTTTATTAGCCGAAAGTCACATCAGTTTTCATACGTTTCCAGAAAAAGGGATTATTAGTTTTGATTTTTTTACATGTGGTAAAGTAAATCCTTCTATTGCACTTGATATTATTAAAAAAGAATTCAAACATAAAAGAATTGTCACAAAAGCTTTTGATAGAGATACAAAATCTTTGTACCATGATATTTACAGCTCACCTGGATTACAAAAATCTTATGTAGTAAATGAAGTTTTAGAAGATTTTAAATCTAAAGTAGGTCAACATATTGAAATATTAGATTTAGAACAATTTGGTAAATCATTATTCATTGATAATGAAATTCAAGTCGCAACAAATGATGAGGTTTTATACAGTTCAACATTTGTAAACGCTGCTTTAAAGTTAAATAAAGATATGGGAACTGCTGCAATCATCGGTGGTGGTGATGGAGGAGTTGCAAGAGAGTGTATGTCTAAAGGTTTTGATTTTATAGACTGGTATGAACTTGATCCAGAAGTAGTTGAGGTTTGTAATAAACACCTTGGAAGCATTGGTAACAAATCAACAGAAAAAAATTCAGTTAAATGTATTTGGGGAGATGCTTTTGAAAACATAAAATCTGTTGAAGATGATAAGTATGATAAAATTTTTGTAGATCTTAATGACGATCAGTTTTGCATAGATCTTGCGGCTAAAAATATGGATTCGCTAATTAGAATATTAAAGCCAAATGGAGTAATCACTACTCAAGTGGGTAGCCAAGACAAGAAACCAGAGCAAGTAGAGAAATGGTTAGATGTTTTCAATAAGAATTTTGGAAATACAACTTTGGATAGGGTTTACATCCCAAGTTTTGACTGTTCTTGGAACTTTTCATCATCAATTAATCACTAAAAATTTCTTTTTAAATTCTCAAATTTGTGAAATAAATCCCCTTAATCATATGGAGGAAAAAATGAATATATTTAAAAAAACAATATTAAGTGTTCTTGCTTCTTTATTATTAATCGGAAATGTTTACGCTGATAAAATAAAGATTGGAACAGAAGGTGCTTACCCACCATGGAACTCTAAGGATGCTTCAGGTGCTCTTATTGGTTTTGAGGTTGAGTTAGCAGAAGAGCTATGCAAAATCATGGGTCGTGAGTGTACTATCGTTGAGCAAGATTGGGATGGAATGATTCCAGCTTTGTTAATGAGAAAGTTTGACGCGATCATGGCAGGAATGTCAATTACCGCAGAAAGACAAAAAACAATTACTTTTTCACAAGGTTATGCTGACGAAGTTGCAGCTCTTGCAGTAATGAAAGGTTCAAGTTTAGAGAGCATGGATACACCAGAAGGTATTAATTTAACTTTAGGTGGAAGTGCTGTTAAGAAAACTCTTAAAACTATAACTGCTGCACTTACTGGAAAAACTGTTTGTACACAAACTGGAACTATTCACCAAAACTTTTTAGAGTCTGGTGATGTAGGTAAAGTAAATGTTAGAACTTACAAAACTCAAGATGAAGTAAACTTAGACTTAACTTCTGGTAGATGTGATGTTGCATTAGCTGCAGCAGTTGCATTCACTGATTATGCAGATAAATCAGGAAAACCAGTAGTACTAGTTGGACCTACTTTTTCAGGTGGTGCTTTTGGTAATGGTGTTGGTGTTGGAATTAGACAAGGTGGAGATGATGCAATCGGTACAAGAGATGCAAAACTTCTTAAAGATTTCAACAAAGCAATTAACACTGCTAGAAAACAAGGAATCATCAGCAAATTAGCGATCAAGCATTTTGGCTTTGACGCTTCTATGTAAATAATATTTTGAAAAGGCGACTATTTATTTAGTCGCCCTTTCGATATGGATCTTTTATCATTCGGAAAAACAGGCTGGGGAGACGAGTTGTTTTATGCAACTCTAATGACAATTGCAGTGGCAGTTACTGCAATGTTAATTGGTTTTTTATTTTCATTAATCTTTACGCCGTTAAAATTATCAAATAATAAATTTCTAAATTTTATTGGAAATACGTACACCACTGTAATCAGAGGGGTTCCTGAATTATTAGTGATCTACCTTTTCTTTTTTGGAGGAAGTGGAGCCATAATGTACGTTGCTTCAATTTTTGGATACTTTGAATACATTGAGATTAATGCATTTATTACGGGTTCAGTTGCAATTGGTATTATATCGGGAGCTTATTCAACAGAAGTATTTAGAGGAGCCATTCAATCAATAGATAAAGGTCAATTTGAAGCTGCTAAAGTTTTAGGGGTTAGTAAATTTGTACAATTTTATAAAATTATTCTACCTCAAATGTTAAGACTGGCTATTCCAAACTTAAGCAATGTTTGGCAAATCACTTTAAAAGATACATCACTAATATCAGTTACTGGTTTAGTTGAAATTATGAGGCAATCTTATATTGCGGCAGGTTCTACTAGAGATCCCTTATTCTTTTACTGTTTTGCAGCTGTTTTATATTTGATGCTAACATTTTTAAGTATGAAACTAATTAATAGACTTGAAGTCAAATACAGTAGGGGTTTTTAATGGATTTTGATTTAATGATAGCAAGTTTACCAAAACTTCTAAGTGCAGCAGTTATAACTTTAAAATTATTATCGGCATCATTAATCATTGGTTTATGTATTGGATTTTTATTTGCAGTTTTAAGATTAAATAAAAAACCATTTATTAATAAATTTGCTTATGGATATTCTTATTTATTTAGAGGCACACCATTACTGGTTCAAATATTTATAATTTATTATGGTCTTGGACAAATCGAATGGCTAAGATCAACTTTTCTTTGGGTCATCTTAAAAGAACCCTATTGGTGTGCAATTATTGCATTTGCTTTAAATACAGGGGCTTATACTTCAGAAATTTTAAGATCAGCCTTTCAAACTATTAAACCTGGAATTATTGAAGCAGGTAAAAGTTTAGGGATATCAAGCAAAATCATTTTATATAAAATTCAAATTCCAGTAGCGATCAGACAATCTTTGCCAGCTTATGGTAATGAAATTATATTAATGATGAAGGGCACATCTCTTGCAAGCACTGTAACCTTAATGGATATTACAGGTGTTGCAAAACACATTGTATCAACAACTTATAAACCCTTAGAGGTGTTTCTTTTAGCAGGTGGAATTTATTTATTTATGACTTTTATCATTCATAACTTGATAAAATATTTAGAAAAAAAATATAGCTTTCAATAAGATTAAAATGCACCTTACAGATAAGCAAATTAAAGATTATAAAAATCTTGGCGTGATAATCATTAAAGACGTTTTTAAAGATTGGATTGAACCCTTAAGATCAGGCTTTCAAAAAGTTTTAAACAACCCTAGCAAACATGGAAGAGAAAATGTTACTGATAACAAGGGTAGATTTTTTGAAGATTATTGTAATTGGCAAAGGATAAGTGAATTCAAAGATTGTATATTTAACTCAAAAGCAGCAGAAATAGTTGCTGAAGCCACCTCATCAAAATCATCTCAAATTTTTCATGAACATATTTTTATAAAGGAGCCAGGAACACATAAAGAAACACCATGGCATCAAGATATGCCATATTATTGTACTGACGGAAATAAAACTGGAAGTTTTTGGATACCATTAGACAATGTTGATAAAGAAAACAATCTTCAACTTATTTTAAGATCACATAAATGGCCAAAGTTAGTTAGACCAACAAAATGGTCTACTGATAAATCTTGGTATAGTGATGATAGCTCTTTTATGAATTTACCTGAGATTAATGATCTTAAACAAGATATCTTGATACCTGAATTAAATTTGGGTGATGCTGTGCTGTTTAATTTTAAAATTGTTCATGGATCAAGTGGTAACAAAACTTCAAAATCACGTAGAGCATTTTCTATGAGATTTTTAGGTGATGATGTTAGATATATTGATAGAGGTGGACCTACATCTCCTCCATTTGATGGAATTAATTTAAAATCTGGTGATGTAATGCGTGAAGATTGGTTTCCAGTAATTTTTAATAACTAGTGTATTCTTTAATTTCTTTAATTTTAGATCCAGTAAGATTATTCATTTCTAATTTAATTTTTGCTCTATCATCATTTAAAAAGTGAACATCTCTTGAGAGTTTAATAAATTTTTCAGTAAAATCTTTTTCTTTTTCACACTGTCTTTTGTCATCCTCAATAACCCAAAGTTTTTCATTTATTTCTTTTAAAGATTGAAATAATTCTTCAATTTTTTCATCCGATTTTACATTGTTATCTAATTGGTCTTTTAAAATACTGTGTTCGGTACTAATAAATTTTAACTTTTCAGGGTCTTTAATTTTTCCTTGTTTAATTTCTAATATAGAAATTTTATCTAAAAGTTCACCAACCGACACTTCAACTAGAATTTTATTCATAAAAATTTATACTATGTTAAGTTGTTAGAAATATGTCTAATATTTTAATTATCAAACATGGTTCTTTAGGAGATATAGCCCAAGCTTGTGGTGCAATTCAAGATATTTTTGAAAACCATTCTGAGGATCAAATACATATATTAACAACAAAACCGTATTTTGAATTATTTAAAAAAAACCCATACGTACATAATGTCATTTTAGACAAACGCTTATCAAGATTTAATTTAATTTATCTATATTTATTGATGAAAACTTTAAAGAAACTAAAGATAAAAAAAGTTTATGATTTACAAAACTCATCTAGAACAAAATTTTATAAAAATATTTTATTTCCAAAAGCAAATTTTAATACTTGGTCTAGTTCAGAAACCACCTTACCAAACAATATCTCAAAAGAAGAATTTGATAAAGACTCAGTTTTGAATAGATTTGATCATCAACTTAAAACTTCTGGAATTAAAACTGAATATACCATGAAACCAATCTTTAGTTGGGCTGTCACTAACATTGATAATATTAAACAAGAATTTAATTTAGATAAATATATTATTTTATTTCCTTTTTGTTCAGCGCATCTAACTCATAAAAAATGGCCCCATTACAATGAACTAATAGAGTTAATTAAAAATAAATATGGTGACCAAATTAAAGTAGTTGTTGCACCTGGACCATCTGAAATTGATGATGCAAAAAACATTAACGCCATTTCAATTTTAGATAAAAATAAAGCTCTAGATATTTCTCAACTTGCAAGCTTGATTAAAGAAAGTTCATTTGTTGTTGCAAATGATACAGGTCCAGCTCATATTTCAGCTCATCTAGGTGTAAAAGGCTTAACTTTATTTGGTAAACACACAACAGCTTTTAAAGTTAGTATTGAACGAGAAAACTTTAAAGTAATACAGGTTGATGATTTAGAAAAATTAAGTGCAAGTAAAGTTTTTGAAAAAATATTAATTTAATATTTTTTTATACTCTTCAACAATAGTACTCCACTTAAATTTAGCAGAATTTTCTTTGGCAGTTTTTCCATACTCTAAATATTTTTTATTTTCTAACATTAAATTAATTGATGAGTAAACTTCATCTAATTCGTTGCCATTACAGATTAAACCTGTTTTTTCATGTTCAATTGCATCTGATGCACCGCCATCTTTTCCTCCAAGAGAAGGCACTCCATATTGAGCAGCCTCAACATAAGCAATACCAAATCCTTCAACAGATTTTTTATGAACAACTGAAGGCATGACAAAAATATCTGATTTGGTAACTAGCGCATTTTTTAATTCATTAGAGATATCTTTAAAAAACATCACTTGCGGCTGAAGGCCTAGTTCTGCTACTAATTTTTTAATAGTTTCTTCTTCATCGCCGTAACCCACACAAATATAGACAATACTAGGATAAATTTGTTTTAAATTTCTAAGTGCCATGATTACTTTTTCATGATTTTTTCTTTTATCAAATCTAGAGACAGTAATAAGTCTTGGTGATTTATGCTTTAATAAGTTTTCTACTTTATCTAAAGTTTTTTTATCCAATTCTTCAACAGGATCAACACCAGGATTAATGACTACAATTTTATCTTGCTGAACCCCCAATGAAATAGCTAAATTTTTAGTATACTCAGAATTAGCAACAATAGTTTCAACATTATCTAAAACCTCTAATACTCTTTTGTTAAGAGAGGTGCCTTTTTCATGATTAATTTCTTTACCATGGATCAAGCATATCTTTTTTTTATTCGTTTTAAGATGTTCTAAACTTTTCCAATGATCAGCAATAATGCCATCAATTTTATTTTCTTTAATAAATTCATTAATCAGTTGAGCCTTTCTATATTTTCTAAGAAGTTTTATGCCACCAACACGTTCTATTGAAAAAGAAACTTGTTCATCAAATAACTTATGATTTTCATAATAATCAGCAAATACTTTTATCAAGTAGTGTTTTGAGAGTTCATTCGCTAAACCCCACATTAAATTTTGCATGCCGCCAATTTCAGGGGGAAATGTTTTTGTAACTATTAAATACATTAATTATCTAACCATTTAATACCACAGCCAACACTTGGAATTTGCGTTTCAGGACCTTTACCGGTCTCAGCTATTTGTTTCATTGCAGTAAATAAATCACTATCATCAGCTCTTACAGGTTTTAAATTGTCTAATTCTCTTATTCGACCTCTGTATTGTAATCCTAAATTATTATTGTATCCAAAAAAATCAGGAGTGCACACTGCATCATAACTTTTTGCAACATTTTGAGTTTCATCAAATAGATAAGGAAAATTAAATTGATGTTTTTTAGCAAACTTAATCATATTTTCAAAACTATCTTCAGGATAGTTTATTGGATCATTAGCTGAAATAGCCACAGCTTTTACTCCAAGTTTTTCTAAATTTTTACAATCTTCAACAATGTCTTTAATAATAGCTTTTACATAAGGACAGTGGTTACAAATAAACATAACCAAAGTTCCATTTGTCCCTATAACGTCATTTAATTTAATAATTTCGTTATTAGTGGACTTTAATTCAAAGCTTTTAGCTACTTGTCCGAAATCACATATTGGAGTTTTTAACGGCATGTTATAATAATATATAAGTTATGTTTTATGATTTGGAAGATAAAAAAGTTAAAAATCTAGGTGAAAATTGGTCTGCATCTAATGCATCTATTATTGGTGATGTTACATTAGAAAAAAATACCAGCATTTGGTTTAATGTTACCTTAAGAGGAGATGTTGAAAATATTCATGTTGGTGAAGGCTCCAATGTTCAAGATGGGAGTGTATTGCACACTGATCCAGGCTACCCATTAAAAATTGGTAAAGATGTAACTATTGGTCATTTAGTTATGCTTCATGGATGCACCATTGATGACAATTCTTTAATTGGAATTGGTGCTGTAATTTTAAATGGAGCAAAGATTGGGAAAAATTGCATCATAGGGGCTAATGCGTTGATCACTGAAAATAAAGTCATCCCTGATAATTCTTTAGTAGTCGGTTCACCAGGTAAAATTGTAAGACAAGTCTCAACTGAAGAAGCAAAATCAATTACTGAAAACGCTATTCATTACCAGGATAATTGGAAAAAATATTCTAAATCAGTTTTTTAAGGAATTAACCAGGTATCTTTATTATTCTCTAAATCAAATCTAGCACGACGATGACCTTTGGCTGCAAGATAAAGCCACTCAATATTTTTAATTTTACATTGAATAACAGTAAAGTTTTTATAACCGACCTCACTTTGCTCCATGGTGAATTCAAAATTATCTAACTCAGGCTTTAGTCCTGAAGTAGGGGTTTCAGATGATGTTCCTGGTCCGTTATCTACTAAATAACACTTTCTACTCATATGTCCTGTTTTTAACCAAGACTCTTTTGTAATATCATTGTCATGATTAATGGTGCATTCAACTTTAAGTCTAACTTGGATCTTTTCATCCTTGTCATAAAATAACATTGCTGCATTTTTATTTGATTTTAATTTAGCAATTTTATCTGACCTAATATCGCTATGGTATTGGATAATATTATTTTCTCGATCTGATTTTCTAAGAACTACAATTCTTCCATCAAAGTCATCTTGGCCACCACAGATAAATACAGGAATTCTAAATTGAGAACCTCTATCTTTGATAGCATTATCTAGCATTGACCAGATCTTATTTTTGATCTCTTCAAAATCTTCGTAGTATGCTGGTTGCATTGTAGATTATTTACTAAGTCTTCTAATCAAACTTGAAGTGTCCCAACGTTTTCCACCCATTTCTTGAACTTCACCGTAATACTTATCAACGATTTCAGTTACTGGTAGTAGTGAGCCATTATTCTTAGCTTCATCCATTGCAATTTTTAAATCTTTTCTCATCCAGTCAACTGCAAAACCAAATTCAAACTGATCATCAATCATTGTTTTGTATCTGTTTTCCATTTGCCAAGATTGAGCAGCACCTTTAGATATAACTTCAATTACATCTTCCATATTTAAACCTGCTTTTTTTCCGAAGTTAATCGCTTCAGATAAACCCTGAACAAGACCTGCAATACAAATTTGGTTAACCATTTTTGCTAGTTGACCATTACCTGCACCGCCTAATAATTTCATTTTTTTGCTATAACAATCAATAATGTCTTTGGCTTTATCAAAATCAGTTTGTTCGCCACCAATCATTACCGTTAGTGCACCATTTTCAGCACCAGCTTGACCACCTGATACAGGTGCATCTAAAGAACCAAAACCATTTTTTTTAGCAAACTCATTAATTTCTCTAGAAATTGTTGCAGATGCTGTTGTGTTATCAATATAGATAGAACCTTTTTTAATTGTTTTAAAAATACCATTGTCACCAAAGGTCACTTCTCTTAAATCATTATCATTACCAACACAGGTAAATATAAAATCAGCACCCTCAGCAGCTTTTGCAGGAGTATCTGCTTTTGAACCTTTATATTCAGCAATCCATTTGTCAGCTTTTGCAGCAGTTCTGTTATAAACAGTTACATTGTGACCTGCTTTTGATATATATCCTGCCATTGGATAACCCATGACACCTAAACCTATAAATGCAACATTGCTCATAATTTTTATTTCCTATGTTTAAAAGTTTGAATTTTAAAGTAATTTTATTTGGTTTTATCTTTACATTTTTTTCAAGCTTTGGACAGAGTTTTTTTCTAGGACTATTTAATTCAAATATAAGAGACGCACTCTCTATCACGCATGGTCAGTTTGGATCTATTTACGCATCCGCCACTCTATTAAGTAGTTTTATACTTGTTTGGCTTGGTAAAAAAATTGATGACTTTAATATTTTAAAATTTGCATCTTGTGTCATTGCTTTACTAGCGATTTCTTGTTTTTTATTTTCCAAAATTTCATCGGTCGCTTTCTTATTTTTATCAATTTTCTTAATGAGGTTATCAGGTCAAGGACTAATGTCTCACACTGCAACCACAACAATTTCAAGATTTTTTGAAAAGACTAGGGGACGTGCGTTAAGTACAACTTGGCTTGGATTATCGTTAGCTGAATTTATTTTACCTCTATTAATTATTTTTTTATTAACATTTATTGATTGGAGAAATATTTGGATAGCTATTTCAATTTTAGTTATTATTATCTTACCTATTGTAATCATTACATTAGTTAAAAATGTTAAATTAGATTCACGAGAAACATCTAGTGCTACAAACATTAAAACTAAAGATATAAAACAATGGACGCGAAGTGAAGTTTTAAAAGATTACCGATTTTATATTATATGTTTAAGTATGTTAGCGATGCCTTGGATTGCAACAGGTACATTTGTTTATCAATCTTTTATAGTGTCATCTAAAAATTGGGGACCTTATGTAATAGCTCAATCTTTTATGGTGTATTCAATTTTATCAGTTTTGACTTTATTTTTAACAGGCTTTTTAATTGATAAGTTTAGTAGTCGAAAATTAATAATTTATATGAACATTCCTTTATTGGTCTCAACGTTTGTACTTTATTATTTTAACTCATCAATTTCATCATTTGTATTTTTAGGTTTAATTGGAATTTCAAACGGTTTAGCAAACGTTTTAGGTTCTGCTACTTGGGCTGAGATTTATGGAGTGAAATATATTGGCTCCATTAAAGCTCTAACAACAGCATTAATGGTATTCTCAACTGCATTTGGCACAGCTCTCTTTGGAATTTTGATTGATAATAGCTTTTCTATTGAGCAAATTGCTTTAGTTTCGGGATCTTATATTTTAATTGCAATATCGCTGTTATTCCTCGTAAAGAACAAGCTTAATCCTGATTATTTATAGAATTATCCTTGATTTTTTTTTAACTACTGTATAGATACTGCGCATGGCTAGAGTAACAGTAGAAGATTGCATAGACAAAGTAGAAAGTCCTTACGAATTAGTATTAGTTGCTAAAGAAAGAGCCGTTCAATTAAATTCAGGATTGGAGCCTACACTTGATAGAGATAATGACAAAAACACAGTTATATCTTTAAGAGAAATTGCAGAAGAAACTATTAAAGTTTCAGACTTAACAGATAGCGCTATTCACAAACTTAGAAAACACGTTGAGCAAGTTGACGATGGTAGTGAAGACGATGAAGTTATTGGTGATGATTTTGAAAGTATGTACAAAGGTGAAATTTCTAAAAGCGGAACTCCTATTTTACCATCTAAAAGAGCTAGAAAAATTCCAGAAAAAATTCAAGTTGCACCAGAAGATTTAGAAGAATTAACTGCAAAAGCAGAACCTGAAGTAGAGGTTAATCCAGAACTTGAAGTTGCTAGTGAAGAAACAGAAGTTGCTAGTGAAGAGACAGCGGTTTCTTTAGATCAAATAGCTGAAGCTGAAACTACTAAAGAAGATACAGAAGAAACTGAACCTAATAGTTAATTATTAAATTCCTTTAAGATTTTTTCCCTGTGTTCATCTAAGTCTGGAATATCTCCACGCGTTGTTTCGTCTTTATAATTAGACATTTTAATTGGATTACCTGCTAATTTAAAATCACCAATAACCTTATGATGTGCTTTGACAATCATATTCCTTGCTTTGACTTGAGGGTTTTCAACGGCCTCTTTAATATTAAATATTGGACCACATGGAATTTTTTCTTTTTCCATTTCACTCACCCATTCATTTGTATTCTTAACAATAAGTTTATCTTCAAGTATTTTTTTAAGATCATCCATATTTTCTGATCGTAATAAATTCGTATTAAATTTTGGATCTTTAGATATTTCAGGAATATTTAAAACATTACAAAGTTTTTCAAATAATTTTTCATTACCCGCTGCTATAATGATATGACTATCTTTAGTTTTAAAGGCTTCAAAAGGAGCAATGGATGGATGACGAGATCCCATGGGTTTTGGTATTTCATTTTTAGCAAGGTATCTTGCTATAGCATTTTCTAAAATTGCAATTTGACAATCCAACATTGAAACATCAATAAATGTTCCTTTGCCAGTTTTTTCTCTATCATAAAGTGCTGCATTAATTCCAACAGTTGTGAATAAGCCTGCTGTGATATCTCCAATAGATGTACCAACTCTTGTTGGTTCAGAATTAGGTTGACCAGTAACACTCATTAAACCACCCATACCTTGAACAACCATATCGTAAGCAGGTAATTCTTTTAATGGACCAGTTTGTCCAAAGCCTGATGCTGATGCATAAATTAGTCTTGGATATTTTTTACAAATATCTTTCCAGCCGTAACCCCATTTTTCTAAGGTGCCTGGTTTAAAATTCTCAACTAGAATATCTGCTTTAGCTAAAATTTTATCGAATATTTTTTTGTCATCTTCATTTTTTAAATTTAGAGCGATACTTTCTTTACCTCTATTAAGTGACATAAAGTAAGCTGAATAATCCTCAATAAAAGGACCAAATTTTCTAGAGTCGTCTCCAACTTCTGGCGCTTCTACTTTAATTACTCTGGCACCTAAATCTGAGAGCATCATGGTGCAATAAGGACCAACTAGCACTCTAGTTAGATCAAGAACTAATAGGTTTTTTAAAGGTCCATCCATAATTTTATATAGTAATTTTGCAGTATTGACTCTTACCAATAACTTGAATTAGATGCATCCCTTAAATAACAATAGAGGAGAGAAAAATAATGTTTAAAAAAATATCTTTATACTTTGTCGCGCTAGTTTTGGTTCTGACGAGTGTTACTTCTGCTTATGCGGTAACGTTAAAAGCTAGTCACCAATGGCCAGGAACTCCTAGAGCTGATGGATCTTTTGACCCACGTCATGAAATGGTACAAATTATTGCAGATGAAGTTAAAAAAGCTAATGTTGATATCGATATTAGAATTTACCCAGCAAAGTCTTTATACAAACCTAAAGAACAGTGGAAACCAATGACTACTGGCCAATTAGATATATCTGCTTTCCCTTTGGGATACGCATCAAAGTTTCACCCAGAGTTTAGTGCAACTTTAATGCCAGGAACAGTTAAAAATCATGATCATGCTTTAAGATTTAATAAATCTCCAATGATGACTGAGATTAAAAAAATTATTAATGATGCAGGTGTAGTTGTTTTATCTGATGCTTGGTTAGGTGGTGGTTTTGTTTCAAAAACAAAATGTATTAGAAAACCTAGTGATGCAAAAGGTCAAGTAATGAGAGCAGCTGGTAAAGCATTTAACCAAATGCTTGAAGGTGCAGGAGCTGGTATTCAAAGTATGCCATCTTCAGAAATTTATACTGGTCTACAAACAGGTGTATTAACTGGTGCAAATACTAGTTCAGGAAGTTTTGTAAGTTACAAAATTTATGAACAAGTAAAATGTGCAACACCTCCAGGAAAATTTGGTCTATGGTTTATGTATGAACCTATCCTTATGTCTAAGAAATCTTTTGATGCTTTAAGTTCTAAGCAACAAAAAGCTCTTATGAAAGCTGGAAAAGTAGCTGAAAAATATATGACAGCACAAGTTGCTAATCTTGATAAGACATTTGAGGATGCTTATAGAGATGCTGGTGTTGAGCTAGTATATATGACTGCTGCAGATCACGCTGAATGGATTGAGATCGCAAAGAAAACTGCCCACAAAGCGTTTGCAGAGCAAGTACCAGGTGGTGCAAAGCTTATGGAAATGGCTTTAGCAGTTAAATAAAACAATATATAAGGAACCCCTATTTGTGAAAATGAATAGGGGTTTTTTTTATGAAAAAAAAATATTTAAAATTTTGCAATTACACTTCCCAAGCATGTGGAGCTTTTGCTGTTGGTGCTCTGATTTTATCAATTTTAGTAATTGTAGAGCTTGTTTTTGAAAGATATTTTTTTCAAAGAGCTATTACATGGCAAACTGAATTAGTGACTATACTGCTTGTTGCGTCTACTTTTATTGGTAGTGCTTATGTTTTAAGCGAAAAAGCCCATGTAAGTATGGAATGGATATATGATTTTATGTCTAAAAAAAATATTATTAAGCTTAAAATTTTTACCTCATTATTAAGCTTAAGTTTTTTTTTAATTCTATTTTATTTTGGTTTTTTGATGGTTGAAGAAGCGTTTACTAAGAATTATACAACAGGAACTATTTGGGATCCGCCTTTATGGGTGCCATATTCTTCAATGCTAATAGGTTCTATTTTAATGATACTTCAGTATATTGCTGAAATAATAAAACTATTTGATGAAAAGGATTTCAAATAATGGATCCGTTAACGATTGCAATAATTGTTGCTGTTTTTACATTAATAGTTTTATTCTCAGGTATTCCAATTGCTTTTGGATTAAGTTTTGTTTCAATTACTCTCTTGGTTGCTTTCGAAGGACTGCAAATGTTAGATGTATTTGCTGAAACTTTTTATGCAGGACTAAATTCTTTTGTATTACTGTCAATCCCGATGTTCATTCTTATGGGGATGGCAGTTGCCCATTCACCCGCAGGCAAAGATTTGTATACTGGTCTTGATAGATGGTTATGGAGAGTTCCAGGTGGGTTAGTTATATCTAATATTGGTGCATGCTCAATTTTTGCAGCTTTAAGTGGATCAAGTCCAGCGACATGTGCTGCTATTGGTACTATGGGAATTCCTGAAATGAGGAAAAGAGGATACTCAGATGAAATTGCCACAGGAACAATTGCTGCTGGAGGAACTTTAGGAGTTTTAATTCCACCTAGTATAGTTTTAATTGTTTATGGCATGGCAACAGGAACTTCTATTGGAAGACTATTTTTATCTGGCATTATTCCAGGCTTTATGTTGGCAAGTCTTTTTGCTATTTGGGCATTAATACACAGTTACTTCATTGATAAAAATGCATCAAAATTATTAAGAAATAGAAAGCCACCAACTTTAAAAGAAAAATTTGAAGTTCTTCCTAGAATTTTTCCGTTTTTAGCAATCATTGTTGGAGTTTTATACGTTCTCTATGGAGGTGTAGCTACACCCTCTGAAGCATCTGGTGTTGGTGCATTCTTAGTTTTTGTAATGATTGCAGTTGTTTACAAAATTTATCAGCCTAAAAAAATATGGAATATTGTTAAAATTTCAATGAAAGAGAGTGTTATGATAATGTTTATTATTGCAGCATCTTATCTTTTTGCATTCACACTATCTCAGCTTTATGTAACGCAATCCCTTGCTCAAAGCATGATCGAATTAAGCAGTAATAAGTGGATGATTTTTTTAATGGTTAATGTGTTTTTACTTGTTGCAGGTTTCTTTTTACCGCCAGTTGCCGTTATTGTGATGACTTCAGCTATATTGTTACCTGTGATAACTACATTAGGTTTTGATCCATATTGGTTTGCAATTGTATTCACTATAAATATGGAAATAGGATTAATCACACCACCTGTTGGATTAAATCTTTATATAATTAAAGGAATAACACCTGATGTAAGTTTATCTACAATATTAAAGGGATCATTTCCATTTATGATGATGATGGTTTTATCTATATTGATATTGTGTATTTTTCCTGAAATTGTAAGTTGGTTACCTGATAAATTAATGGGTAAACCTCTTGGATATTAAAAAAGACATTAATAGAAAAATTTCTGTAGCACCGATGATGGATTGTACCGATCGTCATGATCGATATTTTTTAAGATTGATGAGTAAGAATGTTATGCTGTACTCAGAAATGGTTGCAACAAAATCTGCAATTCATGGAGATCGAAAAAAAATTTTATCTTACAGTCCTGAAGAAAAACCTTTAGCATTACAAGTTGGTGGATCCGATAAAACAGAGTTAGCTGAAGTTGCAAAAATTGCAGAAGACATGGGCTATGATGAAATTAATATTAACTTAGGTTGCCCCAGTAAAAAAGTACAAAAAAATATGTTTGGCGCTTGCTTGATGAGAGAACCTGACCTTGTTGCAGAATGCATTGATTCAATGGTTAATGCTTGTAAAATTCCAGTTACTGCAAAAACTAGAATTGGCTTTGATGACACGGAAGAATTTGATTATTTAAATAATTTTATACTAAAGATGAAAGGGGTTGGTTGTAATACTTTTATATTACATGCTCGAAAAGCTATCTTAACTGGAATGTCACCTAAACAAAATTTAAATATTCCAAAATTAAACTATGGAATGGTTTATAAAGTTAAAGAAGAAAATCCTGATTTAGAAATTATTATTAATGGAGGTATTTCAAAAATTGATGAGATTAAAAATCACTTAACTTTATGTGATGGAGTTATGATTGGTAGATCCATTTATCAAAACCCTTATTCTTTAGTTGAGATTGAAAATGAAATTTTTGAAACAAAAGAACAGCCGACCAGAGAAGAAATAGCTGAAAAACTACTAGAGTACCTTGAAAAAGAGGTTAAGCTTGGCACAAAAGTAAATCATATTATGAGACATACTGTTGGATTATATCATGGACAAATTGGCTCCAAAGATTGGAAACGATACTTAAGTGATAATATGATGGCTAGAGACTCAGATTTTCAAAAATCAAAACATATAATGACAATTGTGCAAAATAACGAGAAAGCTAATCAAGCAAACTCATAATGGAAAATTTAAATTACGGTGAGATAATTAATTTATTAGCGGTCCTTGCAATATCTGCTGCCGTTGCAGGGTTTATGGCGGGATTACTTGGTGTGGGTGGTGGAATTATAATGGTTCCAGCTTTGTATTATGCTTTTACAGTTTTAGATTTCGAATTAGCAACTAGAATGCATTTAGCAGTTGGAACTTCATTGGCTATTATTATCCCAACTTCAATAATTTCGACTAAAACTCATATGGAATATGATGCGGTGGATTTTAAAATGGTTAAATCCTTTGGTATATTTATTTTATTGGGCGTTATTGCAGGGACTTTTTTAGCAGTTAATTTAAAGACACCAACTCTAGTATTATTCTTTTCAATATTTGCTTTTATGGTGGGGTTGTTTTTTATTTTTCTTAGAGAAAAACTTGTTGAAAATCCCAAAACTATTTCAAATATTGTTAAAAACATCTCAGGGATAATAATTGGTTTTATTTCAATACCCTTAGGTATTGGGGGTGGATCTTTAATGGTGCCTTTTATGAGAACTTTTGGTTACGACATTAGGAAATCTATTGGTACAGCTGCCGCAGTTGGTTTTTTAATTTCACTTAGTGGAACAATCACAATGATTGCTGGTGGAAAAATAATAGACAATATCAATACACCTTTTAGTGTTGGTTATATTAATTTATTAGGTTTTGCTGTGTTTGTACCAGTGACAATGATTATGGCCAGGTTGGGAGCAAAAGCTGTTTATAAAATAGATAAAAAACTATTAAGTAAAATTTTTGGTACTTTTTTGCTTATAGTATCCATAAGATCTTTTGTCGAATATTTAAATATTATATAATTAATTATGTTTAATTTTAAAGAGATAATCTCATCTATTGCTGATGCAGGTCAAAAACTTTTTAGTAAAAAAGATATTAAAAAAAATGACTTAGAATCTATTATATCTTTATGTGATGATTTAATTTCACACAAAGGAGCAGCATTCGGTATTACTGTAGCTAGAGATATTACTGAACTATATCAATCACTATCTCCAGAAAAGAAATTATTATTCTTTAAAAAAATTAACGACAAATATAAGCCCAGCTTTACAAAAGTTAACGAAGCAATTGAAAACTATACGAAATCTCAAAATGAAAAAACTTTATCAGATTTATTTAGAGTTTCTGAAGGTAAGAGAAGAGAACTTTTTAGAAGAATGAATATGGCACCAAATGGAACTGCGATTATAGTTGCGTTAAGAGAAGATTTAATAAGAATATTAAAAGACAATAAAGAACTTTCAGAATTAGATAATGATCTTAGACATTTATTTAGAGCTTGGTTTAATCCAGGATTTCTTAAACTTGCCAAAATCACATGGGATACAAAGGCTGCAGTTTTAGAAAAAATAATTAAATATGAAAGAGTTCATCAAATAAAAGATATGAATGAACTTAAAAGAAGGTTAGGTGAGGATAGAAGGTTTTTCTCTTACTTTCATCCAGCCCTTGAAGATGAGCCTATTATTTTTGTCCAAGTAGCCCTTACAAAAGGTCTCGGCAAATCTATCCAAGAATTAATGAAGCCAACAGATAATGAAGAAAAATCTTATGATACAGCTACTTTTTATTCAATTAGCAACTGTCAAGAAGGTCTATCAAGAGTAACCTTGGGTAATTTTTTAATAAAGAGAGTGGTTTATGAAATACAAGAAGAGCTACCTCACATTAAAAACTTTGGCACCTTATCACCTATACCAGGGTTTGCTGATTGGTTTACTTATTTAGAGGAAACTAAGATTAAAAATATTTTAGGCGATCTAAAAGATCAAGACACTATCTTTTTAAAATCTCAAGACTTAAAATCAGGTGACAGTAGAATTATAAAAAATAAAGAAGCTATAACAAAATTAGTAGCTCATTATATTGTCAATGAAAAAAATAAAAAAGGACTACCAGTGAATGACGTTAGTAGATTTCATTTAGGTAATGGAGCAATTGTTGATGATATAGTTATTAATGCAAATATTTCTGAAACTGGGTTTAAAAGATCTTATGGTGTGATGGTTAATTATCTTTATGAACTTAAAAATATAGAAAAAAATCATGAAGAATACATGAATAATAACAAAGTAATCGTCTCTGATAAAATAAAGAAATATTTATAAATATATTCTTTATAATTTAATTAAGACCCCACTTAACTTTATTCCAGATCCTTTCATGAAAATAATAAAAAAAGAGAGGAATTATAGAGCCTAGTCCTAATATTCCAGCTCCCTTAAAGCTACCAGTAAAAATATACCCAAATATTACCCAGTAGATAAAAATAAAAAGTCTCCATGAAAATGTTTTAGCAACAGAACGTATTTGTTTATCTGCCATAATGAAATTAGCCTATAATAATTTTTGCTTATAGAACACATTTATATTAATATTTCACTATGACTAATAAAATAAGTAAAAGTTTTCTAAAAGATTCTCACTTAATAGCTGAATTAAAACTGTGTAGCATTCGTTTAATTGATAATGCTAAGTTTCCTTGGATCATTTTAATTCCAAAGCGAAAAAATATTACTGATATCTCAGAACTTAATTCAAAAGATCAAATGTTATTGATGAAAGAAATTGTTCATTGTAGCAAGTTAATGAAAAAAATATTTAAAACAAAAAAACTTAATGTTGAAAAAATTGGCAACATTGTTCCTCAATTACATATTCATATTATTGCAAGATTTACTAAAGATACTACATGGCCTTTGTCAGTTTGGGTGGTTAAAGATAAACCTTATTCAAAAGTTCTATTAACAGAAACTATTCTTAAGATTAAAAAGTATTTTAAGGATTAAAGAGTAAGGACAGAGGTAGTTTTAGTCTCCCGCCACTACCTCTTAATCATTATGTATCTGATTCGTCCCAAATTTGTTAACACGTATTAATTGAAAGTAGACTTTATCAACTGCTTGCTTTACTAAATAGATAACACACCGACTCATAAATAATTAAAATTTAAATACATTGATTAAAACCACACTCTCATCTTTTGCAAAATCTATTGGCTTTAATTCACAAAATTATATTCCAAAGGAAGGTGCATCCTTTTCTTTATTTAGAATTGAAGTTTTATCAGGTTTAACGGTTGCTTTAGCGTTAGTTCCGGAAGCTATTGCCTTTGCTTTTGTTGCAGGAGTTGCACCTTTATCAGGGCTTTATGCAGCTTTTATTGTTGGGTTGATTACAGCTGTATTTGGAGGAAGACCTGGAATGATTTCAGGAGCAACGGGTGCTTTAGCTGTTGTTATGGTTTCTCTTGTTATGGATCACGGCGCTCAATATTTATTTGCAACTGTAGTTTTAATGGGGATTTTACAATTACTAGCAGGTGTCTTTAAACTTGGAAAATTTATTAGAATGGTACCACAACCGGTAATGCTTGGTTTTGTTAATGGCCTAGCAATCGTTATTGGTATTTCACAACTTAGTCAGTTTAAAACCCTTAATGCAATGGGGCAATCAGTATGGATTTCAGGAAACACTTTATATTATTCAATAGGGTTTGTAGCATTAACCATGCTAATTATTTGGTTACTACCAAAAATTACTAAAGCTGTTCCAGCAACTCTTGCTGCTATTTTAGCAACATCTGTATTAGTTTTAGTATTAAAGATAGATATCCCAAGTGTTGGAGATCTTGCAAGTGTTAGAGGAGGATTACCAATATTCTCAATTCCAAGTGTTCCTTTAAACTTTGAAACTTTAAAGACTATTTTCCCTTATGCATTTATATTGTCTGCAATTGGCTTAATTGAAAGTTTGTTAACTCTTAACTTAGTTGGAGAAATTACCAATAAAAGAGGTGGCGCTAGTCAAGAATGTTTAGCACAAGGTTTTGCAAACACAGTTACTGGTTTTTTTGGAGGTATGGGTGGATGTGCGATGATTGGTCAATCCATGATTAATGTAAAATCAGGTGGTAGAACAAGGATTGCAGGAATAGCTGCAGCATTATTTCTATTAATTTTTATTTTATATACATCAAGTTATATTGAGATGATCCCAATTGCAGCGCTAGTTGGCGTAATGTTTATGGTAGTGATTGGAACCTTTGCTTGGAACTCATTAAAAATATTATTTTTTGTACCAAAGAGTGATGCTTTAGTTATTGTTCTTGTAACTGTTGTAACTGTTTTAGAAGATTTAGCTGTTGCTGTAATTGTTGGAGTAATTGTTTCAGCATTAGTTTTTGCTTGGAAATCTGCATCAAGAATTAGAGCAGTTGAGAGACCATCGATAAGAGAAAAAGGTGCTAAGGTTTATGAAATAGAAGGACCACTTTTCTTTAGTTCAACAGATAGTTTTTTAGAATTATTTAAACCAGAAGAAGATCCTGAAGTAATTATTATAGATTTTGCAGGATCAAAAGTAATTGATCAATCTGCATTAAAAGCCATTGAAGACATTGCTGATAAATATAATAGTTTTGGGAAAAAAGTTAAATTAAGACATTTAACTAAAGATTGTCATAGATTATTAAGTAGAGCAGGTCAGCTCGTTGTTGATAGTGATGATGATCCTGATTATGGAATTGCAGTTGATTATGATGTTAAATTAGGTATTTTTGGCAGATAAGATGAGCAAAGAGATTAAAACAGATGATGTTATTTTCAATTTCTTCAAACAAGTTTGTGATGAGAAAGATGATGTTAAATGTGTCGAACTTGGTAATGGTTGGATTAGTGCCATGGAAACCAATCTTCGAAATATGGAAAAAAATTTAGAAGAAACAGATAAAGTTAAATACCAAGAAAGTATTAATAGTAACAAACAACAGTTAGATAGCCTTAAAGGTAAATCTGCTAGTGAATGGCGTGAATACGCAACCCAGTGCATGGTCGAAATTTTAGATCATAAAACTAAATCGTGAATTTCTTTAAGAGATTATTTTCAAGTAGCAACTTAGAATTAAAAATTAATGATGGAGGACGTGCAGCCGCAGGATATAAAGGTAAAGCTGGAGACTGTGTGGTTAGATCTATTGCAATTGTAACAAATCTTCCTTACCAAAAAATTTATGATGATCTTTATAAGGCAAATGAAGAATTTAGAACCACATCAAGAACAAGGCTTGCTAGAAGTTTAAAACAAAAAAATGATAGCCCAAGATCAGGCACTCATAGGGTGGTTGTTAAGAAATATCTTGAAAAACTTGGATGGCAGTGGACACCAACTATGTTTATTGGACAAGGTTGCAAGGTTCATTTGAAAAAAGATGAACTTCCAAGTGGAACTCTAATTGTATCTTGTTCAAAACACATAACAGTTGTTAAAGATGGTGTCTTGCATGATACTTATGATTGCACTAGACGTGGCACACGTTGTGTTTATGGATATTGGACTAAGCCTAACTAGATTAAAAATAATAAAATTGCTAATTTCATTTAATCATATACAAACTTAAAAAATGTTAATCCCTAGAACAAAAGTTCCTGATCTAAAATTTCCCCTATTAAATAATAATGAGTTTGATCTACAAAAAGAAAATCCAAAAAGTTTTAACTTAATAGTTTTTTATAGAGGTCTTCATTGTCCTTTATGTCTATTACAAATTAAAGAATTAGGAAGATTGCAAAAAGATTACCAAGAAAAAGGAGTTGAAATTGTTGTTGTCTCATCCGATACCAAAGAAAGAGCTGAAGAGTTTCAAACTAAAGTTGCCTTTCCTGATTTAAAATTTGGTTATGGTTTAAACTTAGCGGATGCTAAAAAATGGGGACTTTATATATCGGAGGGGATTGGTAAAACGTCCATTGGTATCGAAGAGCCTGCAAAATTTTCAGAACCAGGAATATTCTTAATCAAGCCTGATAAAACTTTATATTATGGTGCAACCCAAACTATGCCATTTGCAAGACCTTCTTTTGCAGAACTTATAAAAGCTGTAGAATTTTCAATTACCAAAAACTACCCAGCACGTGGTGAGCATACTTCTGATCTATAAGTTAAATTTTAAAAATTCCAAATAAACTAAACAGTTAAGATTGAGATAAAAAACCAAAATTAAAGTAGGTTTGTATATCGTATTAATATAGAATTTTAAAAAATGAGTTTTAAAGATAACGTCAACTTACATGTGGATAAATCAGCTAAATTACTAAACTTTAGTGATGATTTACTTGAGCATTTAAAATCTACTCACTCATTAATTAAAGTAAATGTGGGAGTAGTCTTAGATGGTAAAATTAATAATTTTACTGGGTGGAGAGCCGTTCATTCAGAACATATTCTTCCAACTAAAGGTGGCCTAAGATATTCAGAAACTGTTGATCAAGATGATACCGAAGCTTTAGCATCTTTGATGACTTACAAATGTGCAATAGTTAATATTCCATTCGGTGGTGCAAAAGGGGGTTTAAAAATTAACCCTAAGAATTACACCATGCCTCAACTTCGAGAAATTACCAAAGCGTTTGCTAGTAAATTAATTAACAAAGGTTTTATTTCTCCAGCATTAAACGTACCAGCTCCAGATGTTGGAACATCTGAGAGAGAAATGGAATGGATTTTAGAGACTTATAAAACACTTAAACCAGATGATATAAATTATAGAGGTTGCGTAACAGGTAAACCCTTACACAGAGGGGGTATTGCTGGCAGAACAGAAGCAACTGGTAGAGGTATTGAAGAAGTAGTTAGAGAAATATTTAGGCATGAAGATATTGTTAAAGAAGCAGGATTGAAAAATGAATTAAAGGATAATGAAATTATAGTTCAAGGGTTTGGTAATGTTGGAAGTAATTTAGCCAAACATTTATATAATAGAGATAATGCAAAGATTATAGCCATAGGTGAATTTGATGGTTATTTATATAATAAAAAAGGCATTGATATAGATGCACTAATTAAATTTTATAAGACAAATAAAACTATCAATAATCCTAAACTTGGAGAATTTAAAAACAACCCAAGTGAACTTTTAGAATTAGATTGTGATATCTTAATTCCAGCTGCATTAGAAAATGCAATCACCATTAATAATGTAGATAAAATTAAAACAAAATTAATAATTGAGGCTGCTAATGGTCCAGTTTCATTTGAGGCAGATAAAAAATTATTTGAAAAAGGCGTTATGATTATTCCTGATATCTATGTCAATGCGGGTGGTGTTGTGGTTTCTTATTTTGAGTGGGTAAAAGATATTTCTCACATACGTTTTGGTAGAGTTGAAAAAAGATTTCAAGAACAAAAGATATTAGACATTATTGATTTGATAGATAAAAAAACTAATACCAAAACAGATTTTGACACCATTAAAAAAATTATTCATGGAGCGGATGAAGAGGATTTAGCTTTTTCAGGTCTAGAAGACAGTATGAGAAATGCATTTATTGAAATTTATAATGCTAAAAAAAAAATAAAAAAATCATTTAGAGACAGTGCTTATTACGTATCTCTTAAAAAGATAAGAAACTTCTATACCGTAGAAGGCTTCCCTAAACGATAAATAGTGGCTTAATTTTACCTATAATTAAATTAATAGAAGACTCCTGATCTATGATTTGTTAGCATTTACTATGATAAAATTAATAAGAGCAGGCTTTATGAGCAAGCTTTTTACCATTTTAGTCTTAAGCTTATTGTTAACTAACGGTGCTAAAGCAGGTTGTGATGATGCTCCAACTGATGGAGTGGATTATTCTAATTGTCAATTCTCAGAGGGCCAAGATTTAAGTAGAGCCTATATACCAAATTCTAATCTTTCTTTTATCAGCTTTATTAAAGTTACTTTTGATAAAGGAGTAATGATGAATGCAACATTATCTAATGGTAATTTTGTAGAATCTTCTTTTATTAGAACGAATTTATATGAAGCAAATCTTGAAGGGGGTATCTTTGAAAAAGCTAACTTTTCAAGTGCGAACTTAACAAGAGTAAACTTTAAAGGTTCTTCATTAATTGAGACCAATTTTACTAACAGCAATCTTTTTGAAGCTGATTTAACGGGTGCTAATATTTTAAATGCTACCTTTGAAGGCACCAATCTAAACAATGCAACTTGGATTGATGGAACTAAATGCTCTTTAGGTTCTATTGGTAAATGCAATGATTAAAAAAATTCCATAGATGCAGTTAGATTTTAAAATATTTAAGTCTTACAATTTATTGAAATCTTTATATTTATTCATTGGAATATTTTTTATTTCAATTATTTTTTCTACTAAATCAGTTTCTTTTGAGGGAGCTGATGTAAATGGTAAGTGGATTATTGCAAGTGTTGATGAATGCACAACATCTTCTACTGGAGTAATTACCATGACAAGCGCTACTAGCTGTTCATTTCAACCAGATGAACAAAAAATAACTATTTATCAGATTGATTTTTGTAAAGCCGCACCTACATCTCCAACTACATCAACCAATATAATTAAAAATAGTTGCACAACTTTCTTTAAAAATGACAGTGGTTCAGAAGTTACTGTAGAATATCAAAGATCAACTGCAATTGGAACTAAAAGTGATTACTCAGCAGTACCCCATGGTACTTATACACATGCAATAATTTCTTTTTCACCAATATTTAAATTTAAAACTAGAGTTACCTTTGCATCTGCTAACGTTAAACACTGGGGTGGTAGTGCTGAGTCAACATGCGTTACTAAAGCATCTACCGGAGGTCTTCTCTATAGTCACCCAGCTACTACTGCATTTTGGAGTTCGGGATTTGGTTTTAATAGAGGAACAATACAATGTGGAGATGATTTAACTCCAGCAGAATTTTCTTATTTTATAAATAGTATGTCTGTAACAGGTGATGGAATTTTTGATTGTAAACATAGTGTAAATTTTATAGGAAGTAGCGAAACTATACTTACTCATGTTGTAAATTCATCAAGAAACCTTATTAATGGAGCAAACTGTACTCCTGAAGATGATAGTGGTGGGATAGACAAAATTCTTGCTGTAATTCCTATTACAATTAAAGTTGATAATAAAACATCAGGTTTTAGTTTAAAATGGCTTAACAAAACAGGTGCAATGTTAAATATGGATACTGTATTTGATATCGATCCTCCTTTCACAATAGATTCTATAGATCCTGCTCCTTTTGATATTTTAATTGAAGCTATACAGAAAAGAGCTCGTAGGGGTGCTTGGAGATAATTTTTTACTTTAGAAATTTTTCTGTAAGATTATTTTTTTAACGTATCAGATTAAAGATTTCTAAAATATTAAAAGAATTAGTTCTTTACATACACTTGATATAGTTAGTAGTGAAAACTTGATTGCACTAAACATCAAATCTATTAACGAATTATTGCTTTATTTTACAGGTTTAATTTTCTGATTAATAACGAGCACTGCTCCAATTATTAAAATAGGTAAACCTATTATTAAATCTTGTTGCCATTCTAAGTTTTCAAATATTGTTGAGATTAATAAAGCAAGTACAGGCATCACAACCCCAACATAACCCGCTCGACCAGCCCCAACTTTTTCTAATAATCTTAAGTAAAAAATAAAAGCAAATATCGAGCCAATTATTGATAGATAAGCAAGGGATGCGATATAACTGAAGCTATACTCGAATAATAATTCAGTACCTTTTATTTGAGTGATTAATAGTGTGACTAATGATCCATAAAGCATTGAATACGCAAGTGTTGGTATTAAGGAAAAGTTATTATTTAAGTTTCTCTGATGAACCATATTTCCTGTTGATGCAGAAAATGTACCAAGTAAGGCTAAAAATAATCCAACGTGCGTTCCATTCGCAAAGCTAAAATTGAAAATTTCATCATTAAAGATAATTATAATTCCAATCATCCCAATACTTGCTCCAAGTAAAGTTTTTAAAGAAGGTTTCTTTTTAAAGTAAAAGCCTTCTCCTAAAATATTCATAATAACTACTGTTGAAAAGACAACCGCTGGAAATGCGCTTATCAAGTAAGTATTTGATAGATAAAAGAAAACATAGTTTAGTGAGTAGAGACAAACACCAAAGAGTAAAAACCAAAGATGCTGATTTAAAGAAAACTTAAGATTTTTCTTCTTATAAATTAGATAAACAAAAATAACTATTGCAGCTATCAAAAATCTATAAAACACCGATACTAATGGATCAACGTAACCTAATTGAAACTTGATGACATACCAAGTAGGGGACCAGCAAAAAAGTGTGACAATAAATAAGAAAAAATTGTTCATTTTTAAGGACTATAATCCATCAAACTTAAAAAAATATAAGATAACTTTAAAAGTTAATGATTTCTGAGACATCTATTACTTTTCCTTGTTTATTATTAGTTTCATTTCACATATAATTGTTTCATCAAGATAAAGGCTTTTAAAGTGCTGCCTTGAAATAAGATTAAATGTTTAATCATTTAATTATTCAACGCTAAATAAAGGAGCTGTTTATGACTGATAACAAAAAAATAGGCCAATCTACTAAAAGTATATGGGGCGGAGAACAAGAGCACGAACTTTATGAGCGATCCACACAAGTTCCTGTAGTACACAGTGTTTCATTTGCTTATAAAGATATTGATACTTGGCATAAAGTTGCACTTGGAGAAGAGCAAGGACACATTTATTCAAGAAATACTAACCCAACTGTTAGAGCTTTTGAAGATAAAGTAAAAGAATTAGAAGGCGCTGAAGCGGCTACTAGTTTTTCATCAGGTATGGCTGCAATTAGCAATACTTTAGGCACTTTTTTAAAACCAGGTGACAGAATTGTATCCATTAAAGATAGTTATGGTGGAACTAATGTTATCTTTAATGAATTTTTACCACCCCTTAATATTGATGTATGTCTTTGTGAAACTAGTGATCACGAACAAATATTAAGTGAAATTGCTAAAGACTGTAAGGTTTTATATTTAGAAACACCTACCAACCCTACAGTTAAAATAACAGACATTAAAAGTTTAAGTGCTGCTGCTAAAAAGGTAGGCGCTTTAGTTGTAGTTGATAATACATTCGCAACACCGATTAATCAAAACCCGTTAGAGCTTGGAGCTGATATTGTTTTACATTCTGCTTCTAAATATTTAGGTGGTCACGCAGATGCTTTAGGTGGTGTGATTTGTGGTAATAAAGATTTAGTTCACAAAGTTTATCACTATAGAGAAATTAATGGTGCAACCCTTGCACCGATGGATGCTTATAGTTTGTTAAGAGGCATGAAAACATTAAAGCTAAGAGTTGAAAGACAAAATGAAAGTGCGATGATGATTGCAAAGTTTTTAGAAAATCATCCTTCAGTTGAACAAGTTAATTATCCAGGTCTACCATCACACCCAGGGCATAAGGTTGCAAAAGAGCAAATGAAAGGTGGCTTTGGGGGCATGTTAAGTTTTTCAGTAAAAGGTGGACTCAATTCAATTAAAACTTTTTTACCAAAACTTAAGTATGCTCATATGGCAGCTAACTTAGGTTGTGTTGAAACTGTAGTAGGACCTCCTGTTACAACTAGTCATGTGGAATGCACTGCAGAAGAGAGAAAAGCCGCTGGAATTCCTGAAGGTTTAGTGAGATATTCAACAGGAATTGAAGATGTTGAAGACTTAATTGCTGATTTAGAGCAAGCATTAAAGGTGATAATATAAAGTTAATAATTATGAAAAAAACATTTGTATCATTAGGTTTAATATTTTTTTTATCATTAAGTAATATTTCTTACTCTGATAATCATTATCCAATTACAAAAGATTCTGAATTAATGATCGCTAGAGGTAAAATTGCATACCAAAATAATTGTGCAAGTTGTCATCAGGTTAATTTATCAGGTGCTGAAAATTGGAAAGGTGTTGATGAAGATGGACATCGTAAAGCTCCCCCTTTAAATGGTACAGGTCACACTTGGCACCATGATGATGAGACATTACATAAAATTATTAAATATGGATTAGTTGGAATAATTAGTGACTATGAAGGAAAAATGGCTGGCTTTGGAGACAATCTTAGCGACAAAGATATAGATTCAGTTTTAGCTTATATTAAAAGTTTTTGGCCAGATGATTATTACCAACATCAAATAAATTTAAGTAAATAAATTATATGGTAACAGATACTTTTCATTGGGGATGCAAGCATAGTTGGAGAGCTAGTGCAAAGAATACGATGTGGTGTGTTATCGGTTGTTCTATTGGAGATTTTGGAACCATATTATTCTTTCAGTTAAGTAAAATTCCTTTTCCAGTATTGGGGATTATGACTTTAGCAATCATAAATGGTTTATTAACCAGCATTATGCTTGAAACTTATATTTTAATGAAACAAAAGTTTGATTTTATCAGCGCGTTAAAGACCGCTTGTGGCATGAGTTTTATCTCAATGGTTAGTATGGAAATTTCAATGAATGCTACAGATTATTTTTTAACAGGAGGAGCGATGCTAACTTGGTGGGTGGTACCTATTATGTTAACTGCGGGATTTTTAACACCATGGCCTTATAATTACTGGAGACTTAAAAAATTCAATCAAGCCTGTCATTAAATATTAAATGGTTACAACTTCTGAAATCATATTAGCAATTATTATCGTTGCCTTATCTGTTGTTATGCCTATTTATTATTATTACCAAAGAAAAAAAAACCCTAAGCAAGATAATAAAACTCAAGATAGCCCTGAGATTAAAAATTATATTGATAGAATTAATGAGATAACACGTACTAAACGTAAATGAAAAAGCTTTTAGGAGTTATAGTTCTTGGTTTATTGTGGTGTAGTACAAGTTACTCAAATATTATTATGCAAGATTTAATCGATGTTTTAATTGAAACAAAAAAACCTAAAAGTTTAGAAGTTGCTAACAATTTAAAGTCTACAGGGGATAGCGATAAATCTTATGATTTAGTTATTCGAAAAGCTAACTTAAATATTGAAGATGCAAAAAATATTGCAATTGCAATTAAAAAAATTGATCAAAATAAAGGGCCACAACTTGGTGCAATAAGTATGAGTTTTAATGAAGATTTAAAAGATGAAGGGGTAATCACCTTACTTAATCACATTCCCTTAACAACTTCAGTAATCGCTTTTGTTGAGTGTGGTATCACCGATAAAGCAGGGCAGGCTATTATTGATTGGGCTGCTAAAACCAATAATCTTAACGGTATATATATAGAAGGAAATGATTTCTCAAAAGATATGGAAGAAAAGTTTGAAAAATTAAGAGCAGATAACCCTAGATTAACCGTATTAAGCACATGGGCTAGCGAAAGCTTTAAAGAAATGGTTAAGAAAAGCTTTAATTAATTGTGAAAAAACGTTTATCAGGTTGCAGTGAATGTGGAGATGATACAGCCATCTTAACACAAGTGAGTTCTGGACCAGAAGTAATTTTACTTTGTACAGATTGTTATAATCTCAAACATTCAAATGAAACACAAAACTATATTAGTTATGAAGAAGAAAAAAACTAAAAAATTAAAGACTAAAAAACCAGAACCAAATTCCTACGGTCTTGGTAAATTTAACTATCTTATCTTTAAGTTTCTTTGTTCAAGATTTAAACTTAAATAGCTTGATTATTAAAACCCTATTTAATTGTAAGAACAATTTTACCTTTGGTTCGACCTTCTGCTAGTTTTCCAAAAGCTTCTGAAGCCTGTTCCATTGGATATGTACTATCAATGATAGTTTTAATGGTGCCCTGACTAATTAATGTTACAAGTTCTGTTAGCATTGCTCCATCAGGTGACATGAAAAACCATTCAAAGTTTACACCGTATTTTTTAGCAAGGTTTTCAGTATCTTGACCCTTAATAGAAATCAGAGTACCTCCCTTTTTTAAAATCTTAAAAGACTTAGTAAGCACATCACCCCCGATCATATCAAAGACTAAATCATACTCAGATAATTCATCTTCAAATGACTGAGCGGTATAATCAATTATTAGATCAGCTCCCAAACTTTTAACTAGTTCAGTATTTTTAGAACTTGTAGTCGTTGCAACTGTTGCCCCAAAATGTTTTGCAATTTGGATGGCAAGTGTTCCAACACCGCCTGAACCAGCGTGGATCAACACTTTGTCACCTTGCTTAATATTACCTTTCGTAACTAATGCCTGCCATGCTGTTAAACCCGCTAGTGGGACAGATGCCGCGTCTATATGGCTTAGATTTTCTGGTTTAATAGCAAGTTCATTTTCTTGGATACGAGCGAATTCAGCAATAGAGCCAGCGTCTTCTTGATTGGGACGAGCAAACACTTCATCACCAACTTTGACATTAAGTACATCTTTACCAACCTCGACTACTTTGCCTGAAACATCGTAGCCCATAACGTGGGGAAAGCTAAGCTCTAGCATTTCTTTTAGATAACCTGCATGTAGAATATTATCGATCGGATTAATGCTAGCGGCATGTACTTCTACTAGGACAGACTTATCTTGAAGTTTTGGCTTTGCAACATCAATAATTTCAATATTGGCAGTATAATCTTTATAAACGACAGCTTTCATTGTGATTCCTTTTTAATTAAATAATTTTTAAATTACATTAAAACATAAAGAAAACTAGGTAATATATATTTTATTAAATAACCCTAATTCCATCACCTATTAACTATAGACACGTGATATTTATTTGAATAACATTTAATTATGTTGAGAAGGTCGTTTAACAAAAAAATACTTTTAATTATCTTGGCATGGGGATTAAGTCCTTCCATTGTATTTGCTAATAGTAAAAATCAAGTTTTATCTGGTGAATTACTTATTAATAAACAATTAGTTAATGGAAATATCGATCAAAATTTAAACGATGGTTTGATAGAAACTAATGAATTTCAATCAATAATAAATATTGAAAATGATTTTTATTTAATCCGACCAAATACTAAGCTTAAATTTGTTTCAAATCGACTGAGTGAAATAATTAAAGGGTCCATACATGCTGTTTTTGGCAAACGTAAAGAAGAATTAAAAGTAAAGATGCCACAAGGCACAATTGGAATTAGAGGAACTTCTATCTTTGTTGATTTAGAACCTAAAAAAAACAGAAGTTATTTTTGTACTTGTTATGGTGAAACACTTTTATATGACAAGAGTGGAAAATTAATTAAAACGACCATATCTACAGATCATGTAAGTGGCGCTTTTACTGATGATGGTAAATTTAAAAGATATGGCTTAGGATATTTATCAAATACTTATGCTCGTAAACATGCTGGTATTTTTGACAGTGAGATGGAAAAAGCTGGATGTAAAGTTGAAAATAGTCACTGCGTACTATTATAAAGATAGAAACTTTTTAAGGATTTAGTAGTATGCTTCCATGTATTGGGTAATCTTAATATCTTTTCTAAGTCTGCTTGCTATTAGCTTTGTTGTATCAAGACCTGGAAATAAACTTATAAAAAATAAAAAGAATAAAACTCATTTATTAGATGTTTTATCCTCTCATATGGGTGGTTTTTTACTGGTAATAATTGTTTATCTTTTTGTCTCAGCCTCTAATGGTAAAGAAGCATTTGATATTGGGATTGATTTTTTTAATGCTAATAGATGGAATTTTGCAAGTGGTATGGGTAATCATAGATCAATTTTAGATGAATTTGTCTTTGGTTTTGTCTTCACTTACATAATAATTTTTTTAAGAAGACAATATAAAAAACAAAATTAACAAGGAGAATAGATGAAAGGTTATAGATTTATTACAAACGATGACACTTCAGAATTTTGTCATCGTGTGACAGAAGCCATATCTAATGGATGGACATTGTATGGTGAACCCAAAATGACCTTTAATAAAAAAAGAGGCGTAATGCGTTGTGCTCAAGCAGTTATAAAGAATGCTCCTAAGAAAAAGTATTCAAAAAAGATTAAGTTATCTTCAATATAGAAATAAATGAAAAAACTTCTATCCATCATCATGTTTGCTTTGTTGTTGTGTAACACAGCATTTGCCTTACCAAAATGCCAAGGTGAAGATACTTCTAAATGGACAATGTGCGTAGGTTCCATGACAACCTCTAAGGGTTCAAAATATTCTGGTGAATTTAAAAATGGTAAATATCATGGTCAAGGTACCACTACTAATATTGCTGGGGATAAATACGTAGGGGGGTGGAAAGACGGCAAATTTTATGGAAAAGGTACTTTAACCTATTCTAATGGAAACAAAAAAAGTGGTGTATGGAAAGATGGTAAGGTTAATAATCAAAGTGTTTTAACACCTTCTAATGACGATAAGAAAAAAGAGGAAAAAATTCCTGATAACGTAAGTGACATAGATATTATCAGTGTGATTAAAAAAATTATTAAAGGAGATGGAATGAAAAACATCGACTTAAAAGATGCTATGAAACAACTTAAATCAAGTGGAATAGATATAGATATGGATCCAGAACAATTAAAAAAGTATCTAAATTCTAAAGAATTTACCAAAATATTGAACTCAAAAGATGTGCAAAGTAAATTAAATTCTAAAGAATTTTTAGAAAAAATTAAAAAAGAATTTGAAACAATAAAAAATAGATAGAGAAAACTAAAATGAAAAAACCTTTAGGTATGATTGAACATACCAGTCTAATTTTATTGCGTACTTGCAAAGCAATCCTGAAGCACTAAATACACTTTAAATTAACTTAAAGGAAAATATGACTCAACCCATGAAAATTCTTCGTGTCGATAGTAGTGCAAAAACTGAAAATTCAGAGAGCCGACGTTTAACGGATCGTATCATTGATGGATTAAAAACAAATGGAAAGTCATTAGAGGTAACTGTTCGTGATCTAAATGAAAGCCTTCCACAAGTAAATACAGCATGGATTGAGGCTAATAATACGCCATCCGATGATCAAACAGATGAACATAAAAAAATATTAGCACTATCAAATACGTTAGTTGGAGAAATTGAAGCTGCTGATACTTTAATTGTAGGTGTTGCTCTTTATAATTTCTCAATTACAGCAAGCTTAAAACTATGGATTGATCTTATCTGTAGAGCTAGAAAAACCTTTGCTTATGTAGATGGAAGTCCTAAAGGATTGATGACTGGTAAAAAAGCGATTATCTGTTTTGCATCAGGCGGTACACCTTTTGAATCTGATATTGATTTTGCAAGTGGTTATCTAAGACATATTCTTGGTTTCATTGGGATTACTGATGTCACATTCATCTCAGCTGACAAACACCTCATGGATGATCAGTCATTAATCAATGCTAATGCTGCAGTCGATGCGTTAACTAATCAACTGTAAACACAAACAAAGTAGAGAGCTGTAAGGAGTGTTCCCTCATAGGTTGCCCAAATTGTGCTTTTATAATTATTATAGTTGATTAACCATCATTTAATCACCTAAATACCTGATTGGAGGTTGTGGCGTATAGGATGCCATGTTACTGTTTTTTGATAAGGAGGTCATATGACCAATTTGTATAAAGTTAAAGTCGACGTAGTTGAAAAATCAACATCGTCTAGAGAGGAAATCATCAACGCTAAATCTGCTGATGACGCTAAGGAGAAGGTTATTAGTTATTGCAATGAGCAATTAGTTGATAACGACCGCCTTAAAGAAATAGTAGAGGTAAAAATCAGTACTGCAAAAGACGCTGTCACTGAAATCAAAAATAAAGATTTACCTAACGGCAGACCAGGTAACCCTGTCAGCTTGTAAAATCAATAACTGAGTAAATATGGTCTCGGTTTTGTAGCCGTGGCCATGTTGATTAAATATTCACCAATCGTTAATTGAGTAAGGTCCTTAATCTGTGTATTGTCTATGAATGGCTAAAGTTGCAAAAGACAAGTGGGATAAGGTAATTGAATACTTAACACATTCAGACAGTGATCTTGAAAAAGTATTAAGCTTATTAAAAGGGTGTGATCAAGGGAATGCATCTAATTATGATGTTAATAGAGCGTCTTACTCGTTAAATATTATTGCGATCGTTACACAAAAGCAACTTGATCCAGAAAATAAAGATAAAACACTTACTCATATAATTAGACAGTGGGTTAAATCAAAAGACTTCATACAATTTTATAATTTGATGAGAAAACAAGAAAATATTACTTGGGATAAGAGTAAACTTGAAGATTATACCAAAAAATTAAAAGACCTTTGGTACAGTAAATCACAATCTAAAAACAAAGAATATTTTAAAAGAATAGACGGATTTAATAAAACAGCTGGGGCAAATCTTTTAGAAAAAGACAGTAAAGAAGAGCTAAGACCGAAAGCTAAAATAATTGAGAAAACCTTTGATAAAATAAAGCAGAATGAACGACGGTCTCGTACAAACGTTGCTTAACACAAACTAGATATAATGATGGATCAGATATTACCCTTTGTTTATATGCTAGGGATACTCTTATTAGTACTCCCAGCTTTTCTACAATCTAATTCTAAATTAAAACAACTGTTAACTAATCTTACTATTTGGATTGTTATTATCCTTCTAATTCTAACTATTATTTATATATTTAAATAATAATGAAAAATATTTACCATTCAGATATTTATCAATTTAACACACCCGTTAGTAGTTATTGGGAAGATCATTCAAGCGAAAATTTAAATCTAGATAAACTTAATAAAGATATTAGTTCAGAAATTGTTGTAATAGGAGGAGGGTATACTGGTCTATCCTGTGCAATTAATTTAATAGAAAATCATAATTTAGAGGTCATTTTAGTTGAAGCTGGAAAAATAGGTTGGGGGGCTTCATCTCGTAATGCAGGTTTTTGTTGTCTGCCACCAAGCAAGATGTCTTTTAAAAAGATGCAATCTATTTACGGTAATGATGAAACTAAAAAGTTCTTTAAAAACTCTGTCGAAGGCTCAAATTATACAAGAGATATTATAAAGGAATATAATATTAATTGCGATGTAACGGGGGATAGCAATTATGTAGTCGCCCATCACCCAAATAAGTTTAAAGATATTAAAGAGCAAGCTACAGCTTACAGAGAAGAATTTGGCATTGAAACTGAGATTTATTCAAAAGAAGACTTTGATAAAATTGGCCATGGCGGCACAGAGCAATTTGGAGCTTTTTCTTATAAACCTGGTTTTGCAATCAATCCTCTTAAATTTGTTAATGGCATTGCAAAATATGCTTTATCTAAAAAACTAAAGATTTTCGAACACACCAAAGTTGATACAATTGATAAAGATAAGGGTGCTTATATTTTAAGGACTAAAGAAGGATATATTCGTTCAAAAAAAATAGTAGTTGCAACAAATGGGTTCTATCAAGAAGGCTTAATCCCAGAAATGAATTCAAGAATTTTACCAGTAATTTCAAATGTTATTGTAACCAGAGTCTTAACCAAGCAAGAAATTGACCAACATAATTTTAAAACATTTTCACCAATAGCTAATACTAAAAATCTTTTATATTATTATCGAAAGTTACCTGACAACCGAATTTTATTTGGCACTAGAGGGGATTTAAGTGGCAGTGATCAATCTAATTTAAATATGTCTAAGAAAATGGAAAAATTTTTAAAAGACATTTTTCCTAAATGGAAAGATATTAATATTGATTATAATTGGCGAGGATTAATTGCTTTATCTCAAAAATTAACTCCCTCTATTGGTAAAATTGATAATGAAGAGATTTATTATGGATTTGGCTATAATGGCGTTGGAGTGAGTGCTGCTCCCTGGACAGGTAAACAATTGTCTAAGTTAGTATTATCAAACAGTAAAGAGCTGGACATTTCAAAAATTTATAAAGGATTACCTAAAAAATTTATCTTTCCCCAGTTAAGAACATTTTATTTTAGATTAGCTATTTGGTTTTATGCAATTAAAGACAGATTTAATATTTAAGAAAATATATGATAAAAGTTAATTTATGAATGTATTTATAATTTTATCAGTATTGGTGATTGTTGTTGGGGTTATTTTACTAGTTGCATCGCCATCTGCGTTATTTACTTTGAACTGGAAAGAAAAGTCAGGAAAAGACAAATTTCTAATGTTCTTATTTTATGGTATTTTGGTTTATATAATAAATATCATTTTTTGGATTATTAAATAAAAATTACATGAATTTACATTCAGATTATAGCAAAAGAGTAGTCATCAATCATAACGATTTACCCTGGCAGAGTAGTCCTGAGCCTAAAGTTGAAAGACGTATGTTAGACCGGATTGGTGATGAAGTTGCAAAAGCAACTTCGGTTGTTTGTTATAAACCAAATTCAAAGTTTCCAAAACACGTCCATGAGCTTGGAGAAGAAATCCTAGTATTAAAAGGGGTCTTTAGTGATGAAACGGGGGATTATCCAGAAGGCACTTATATGATGAACCCTCCAGGATCTTCTCATGCACCTTTTAGCAAACATGGGTGTGAACTGTTTGTTAAGTTACGTCACCTTGGAACAGAACAAATTGAAAGAGAAATCATTAATACCAAAACAGCACAATGGCACCAAGGTTTAGTCCCTGGATTAAAAGTGATGCCTTTAATGCAGCAAGGACTTGGTTCAACTTTAGTAAAGTGGGATCCTGAAACTTATTTTAATCCACACCAACACTTTGGGGGTGAAGAAATATTTGTAGTCAGTGGGGTTTTTGAAGATGAGTTTGGAATTTATAAAGAAGGATCATGGATTAGAAGCCCACATATGAGTTCACATAAACCCTTTAGTAAAGAGGGATGCACTATTTTTGTTAAGACAGGGCATTTAAAATAATTAAATCTTTAGTATTAATAATCACTCTTATGGTGGATTTAATCCTGTTAATATTAGCTAATTCCATCAACTAGACACCTGATCAGGGATTTGAACGTGATAAAATGTAATAATTAAGGAATATTTTATAATAAAATTTTACTAAAAAACTTTAGTACTAGTCTTGATCCTACATATCTTTTTATGTTAAAATTATTTATCTTTAAAAAAAGATCGTTCTGGAACGTAAATCCTGCTCATTTAATTAAAGCCGGTACCTCCGGTGTGAAGCGCACATAGTAGAGATCGCAACTACAAACGTAATCTTAAAATTAATGACGCTAACATTAGGAGGAACTATGTCATCAGAAAAGAAGATTAAAGCTAATAGGCTTAACTCAAAAAAATCAACAGGGCCTAAGACTATTAGTGGGAAGAGAAGATCTAGTTTAAACTCAATTACCCATGGATTAACATGTGAAAAACATGTTGCAATTGGGGAGAATAAACAAGAGTTTGAGCAATTAAAACAAGAAGTACTAGAAGCATTTCCAATTTTTGATTTTTTAAGTGAATCTTATGTTCGAAAGATCATTCACTATGAATGGATTACTAGACGTTATCAAACCATTGAAACGGGTGCTTTTTCTAGAGAAAGCTTAGATTATAATCAAAATGAGAACTTAACTAGTAAGTCTTATTATCTAGATAGTTCAGAGTTAACTCATAACGATCAAAAAATATTAACGAGGAGAACAGAGTTACCAAGCATTGCTTTTATGAGAGATGCTAATGCGGGCAACGTTTTTCTAAAGATTAATACCATTGATGGAAGAGCTTATGCAAGACTAAGGATTGCTATTAAAGACTATGAAAATCATGCAAAAACTAAAAGGAGAAAATCATGAAAAAAAATATAGATAAAAATAAAATAAGTAACTTTAAAAATTATGATCCAAGCTATCATCATCACAGTACCTTCTGTATGAAAACGAAGCCAAATAATCGTTATTTTAAGGCAGAATTAAAAAGGTTAACTGAAGAGATGAGGGATGATCTTTGTACGGAAGATTTAAAGCAAAAAGATCCTGTTCATTATTATTCACTAATGGGTAAAAAGCTTCCTAAAAAATATCAGGAGAGGCCAACAGTGCACATAGCACCTGTTAATTCTTTTGTACCCCCTCAATCTCTGCTTTCAAAAGAAGAATTAGCAATATCATTAGAAAAGGAAGCTGAAGAAAGACGAATTAAGGAAGAAGCGGTAAAGGAAAAGCAAAGGAAAGATAAGCTAGAAGAGGAGAGAGTTGAGCGTAATAGAGCTGCTGTTTTAAAGGAGCGTAAATATATTAGTTGGACTGATGCACATACTCAAGGAAGATGGATTAGTATTCATTCAGAGGAATATCAAAAAAAAATGGCTAAAAAGGATAGAGGATACTATTAAAAATAATGAATAAGATTTAATATTTTAAATTGTAGTACAATCTTCCTATCATTTCTCTTACAAAAAAACTGGTGCCACTTAATGCACCTGCTGAAGGTATAAAACTCATAAAAGTAAGTTTTTGATGAGAGCTTATAAAATCAACAGCAAAGGGTATTACTTTTATATTAGATGCTTCAAAAACCTTTTTTGCTCTTGGCATATGAAAAACAGAGGTTACCAATATAACCTTAGCATCATTTGAGTTTAGAAGTTTTTTAACAGATTTTGCTTCTTGATCAGTGTTTTGAACATTGTCCGTTAATAAAATACTTTCTTCAGGTACTCCAAATTTTATAGCAAATTCTTTTAAATACTCTCCCTCAGGCATTCCCAAAGACCATAGAAGTTGCCCTTTTGTTAAAATTAATAAAGAAGCTTTATTGTTCTTAAATAAATCAATACCAGATAAAATTCTATCTACAGCACCACCAAATTCATACTTTAATTTATCATCAACTTTAATGGTTTTAATCATTCCACTTAAAACAACAATAGCATCTGCATTATCAATAGCTAATGCATCTTGTAGAATATAATCTTTCTCCAAATAGCCAATTAATTTATTTGAAATAATTGGCAATGAACAAAATATTAAAATGACAATTCCAAAAAAAGTAATTTTTTTTGACTTAAAGATTGTTCCTAAAATAATTAAAAAAATTATCAAAAATAATGGACTAGCGATTAAAGGTAGGATTTTATGCAGATAAATCATTATTGTTAAAAATAGAGACGGTACATGAAATTAACTGAGACTACCGTTAAGACAATAACTAGTAAATATAGGGATATATAGTCTTTTGGCGTCATCATTTGTTATTTTCACATTCCTCTGTTGCAAATGCAGTTAGCTCCATGATCTCTTCAGGTGTTTTACTAAAGACTTCATCGATTTGTTTGTCATTGAATTTTGCGCTTAATTTATCAACGGTGCACTGGCAATATATTTTAGCATTTTCGTTACCCAAGTATTGCTTAGAGTTAGTGTAACATCCTATATACAATTCCTTCTCATATTCAGGGCTTAGAGCATGACTTTTAGAGCTAAAAAGGAGGATAAAGATTAGTAAATATTTATATTTTTTGATCATATTCACCAACTTTTCCAGTTTTTTGTAAAAGATTATCAATAAAATCAAAGATCTTTTTCTTTCTTTCATTCGATGTTGGACTTTCAGTCACAATTACAAGGGATGGTTTATTAGATGAGGCTCTAATTAATCCCCATGATCCATCTTTAAAAGAAAATCTGATACCATTAACGGTTAGTACTTCACTAATCTCTTGATCATCAATTTTAGTTTTATTATCTTTAATAGTGTTTACTTGTTTAACTAAATCTTCAACTACTTGATATTTCTCTTCATCTTTACAAAATGGAGCCATTGTTGGTGTTTGAAAAGTATTAGGCAGTTCTTTTATAATTTCATTCATAGATTTATTTTGATTATCTAATAAGTGACACACATGAATTGCAGAATTTATTCCATCATCATAACCAAAACCCAAAGGTTGATTAAAGAAAAAATGCCCACTTTTCTCAAATCCAGCTAAAGCTTTTTCAGTATTAACTTTTCTTTTAATGTGCGAGTGACCTGTCTTCCAATAAATGGTTTCACATTCATTCTCACTTAAAACCTTATCAGTTGCATATAATCCAGTCGATTTAACATCTACGATAAACTTAGAATTTTTATGAGTTTTAGATAAATTTCTTGCAATTAATAATCCAATTTTATCTGAAAATATTTCATCACCTGTATTATCAATTACACCAACTCGATCGCCATCACCATCAAAACCAAAACCAATATCAGCGTTATTATCTTTTACAGCTTTTGCAATTGCATGTAACATCTCTAAATCTTCAGGATTTGGATTATATTTTGGAAAAGTCCAATCAAGATCGCAATCAAGTTCTATTACTTCACAACCAATTCCTCTTAAAATTTCAGGGGCAAATATTCCAGCTGTACCGTTACCACATGCAACAACTGCTTTAATTTTTTTTGTGATTTTATTTTTATTTATTAAATCATCTTTATAAATTTGTTGAAAACCTTCTATTTGTTTTTCACTACCTTCACCTCTTATGAAATTTTCATTTAAGGTAATCTCTTTTAATTCTTTCATTTCTTCTGGTGCATGGGTTAAACCTTTTTTGATACCCATTTTAACTCCAGTCCAACCATTTTCATTATGACTAGCGGTTACCATTGCAACAGCATCAGCATCTAAATTAAATTGTGCAAAATAAACAGTAGGGGACAATGACAAACCGATGTCTTCAATATTACACCCTGTTGAAAGTAGACCTTTCTTAAGTGCAGATTTTATTTCTTCACTATAAGATCTATAATCATGACCTACAATTACCCTTGGATTAGTTTTTTTAGTGTGTTTTATAATCTGAGTGCCTAAACCTTTGCCGAGATTCTCTATTCCGATTCTGTTTATGTCCTTCTCGTACAACCATCTTGCGTCATACTCCCTGAAGCCATATGGGTCTATTTTTAATTCTATTGTCATTGCTTATGTTTCTACAATTATTTTAATTATTTTATTGATATTTTTTTCTTATGTTCTATAAACGTTCTGTTGAATTAAGATTTATATGGTGTATCAATGGTTTCAGCATACAACATGTAGTTGTTTTGTTAAAAAAACTTAAAAAACTTAAAAATTATGAATAAAATTCTATCACAAGCACTCAAGAAAGCTGTCTCCGAATATAGCCCAGATAATAGAGAACTTTCAAAAAATAAAGGACCTGATTTATTTGCACTTAGTGGTGATACTGAACTTTTTCAAAATGAAAAAGGCATCATTATTAAAATTGATAGAACAAGAGATAGTAAATTAACAGACTTTGGTAAAGCAACTTTAAAAGACAGATACTTAGGGAATAACGAATCTTTTCAAGATTTGTTTGCCCGTGTTGCAAGTTCATATGCAGATGACAATTTACATGCACAAAGAATTTATAACTACATTAGCAATTTATGGTTCATGCCAGCAACTCCAGTTTTATCAAATGGTGGAACTAAAAGAGGATTACCAATTTCATGTTTTTTAAATGAAGCATCAGACAGCTTAAATGGAATTCTTGATCTATGGAGTGAAAACGTTTGGTTAGCTGCTAAAGGTGGTGGGATTGGAAGTTACTGGGGTAACCTTAGATCTATTGGAGAAAAAATCGGTAAAGTTGGTAAGACTTCAGGAATAATTCCTTTCATTAAAGTAATGGACTCGTTGACGATGGCAATTAGCCAAGGCTCATTAAGAAGAGGATCAGCTGCTTGTTATCTTCCAATTGATCATCCTGAAATTGAAGAATTTATTGAAATGAGAAGACCCACAGGTGGGGATCCAAATAGAAAAGCATTAAATCTTCATCATGGTATTTTAGTATCAGATGCATTTATGAGAGCAGTTGAAACAGATGAGCAGTGGGCATTAAAAAGTCCTGCTGATGGAACTGTACAACAAACTATCTCTGCAAGAAATTTATGGATTAGATTATTAACTGCAAGAATTGAAACAGGTGAACCTTATATTATCTATATCGATACAGTTAATAGACAAATTCCACAACACCATAAGTTAGCGGGCTTAACTGTTAAAACTTCTAATCTTTGTAGTGAAATAACTTTACCTACTGGAATAGATAAAAATGGAAGAGATAGAACTGCTGTTTGTTGTTTATCATCTTTAAACTTAGAAAAGTATGATGAGTGGAAAGACGATAACGTTATGATTAACGATGTTATGAGATTTTTAGATAATGTATTAACAGACTTTATTGAAAGAGCTCCAGAGCAATTTGATGATGCAAAATATTCTGCTGAAAAAGAAAGAAGTGTTGGCTTAGGTGTTATGGGTTTTCATTCTTATTTACAGCAACACAGCATTCCACTTGAATCTGTTATGAGCAAAGCTTGGAATAAAAAAATATTTAAACATATTCAAGAGCATGTAGATAAGGCTTCAAAAGATTTAGCTGATGAAAGAGGAGCTTGTCCAGATGCTGCTGATTACGGTTTTAATGAAAGATTTTCAAACAAAACTGCGATTGCACCAACTGCATCGATTTCTATTATCTGTGGTGGAGCATCCCCTGGAGTAGAACCAGTTGCTGCTAATAGTTATACGCACAAAACTCTTTCAGGATCATTTAATGTTAGAAATAGATATTTAGTAGAATTATTAGAAAAACATGGGAAAAATAATGATGATGTTTGGTCTGGTATTACAACAAACGAAGGTTCTGTTTCCCATTTAGATTTTTTAACTGATTTAGAAAAAGATGTTTTCAAAACTGCTTTTGAGTTAGATCAAAAATGGATTATTGAATTAAGTGGAGATAGAACACCCTTTATATCTCAAGCTCAATCAATTAACTTATTCGTGCCAGCAGATATTCACAAAAGAGAGTTACATAAAATTCATTTTGATGCTTGGAAAAAAGGTTTAAAGAGCCTTTATTATTGCAGATCAAAATCAATTCAACGTGCGGAAAATGTTAACGATACTAAAGCAACAGATGTTACCGCAAATGTCTATAAGTCAAAACCACAAACAACTGAACAACCAGAATACGAGGAGTGCCTATCATGTCAGTAGAAAAAATGGATACTAAAATTATTCAACCAGAAAAAAAAGAAATAACTCAACCACAAAAAATGGGATTACTAGTTGAAAACCCAGTTTACAAACCATTTAGATATCCATGGTGTTATGATGCGTGGTTAACACAACAAAGAATTCACTGGTTGCCAGAAGAAGTGCCACTTGGTGATGATGTTAGAGATTGGCAGAAAAATTTAACTCAGTCTGAAAAGAATTTATTAACACAAATTTTTAGATTTTTTACTCAAGCTGATGTTGAAGTGCAAAATTGTTATTTAAGACATTATACAACTGTGTTTAAACCTACAGAAGTTCTAATGATGATGACTGCTTTTGCTTCAATGGAAACAGTTCACATTGCTGCTTACTCTCATTTACTTGATACTATTGGAATGCCTGAATCAGAATATTCTGCATTTATGAAATATAAAGAGATGAAAGATAAATACGACTACATGCAAAATTTTGACATGAGTTCAAAAAAAGATATTGCATTAACCGTAGCTGTATTTAGTGCATTCACTGAAGGTTTACAATTATTTGCAAGTTTTGCAATCTTACTTAACTTCCCAAGACACAATAAAATGAAGGGAATGGGCCAAATTGTTACTTGGTCAGTAAGAGATGAAACGTTGCATTGCAATTCTATGATTAGATTGTTTAAAGAGTTCATTCATGAGAACCCAGAAATCTGGAATCCTGAATTAAAAAAAGAACTTTATAAAGCATGCAGAACAATCATTGAGCATGAAGACGCTTTCATTGATTTAGCTTTTGAAATGGGTCCTATGGAAGGTCTTACAGCGCAAGATGTAAAACTCTATATAAGATTTATTGCTAATAGAAGATTATCTCAACTTGGATTAGATCCAATTTATGATGTGCAAAAAAATCCTCTTACTTGGTTAGATTCTATGTTGAATGCAGTTGAGCATATGAACTTTTTTGAGGGTCGTTCTACTGAATATTCTAAAGCATCAACACAAGGAACTTGGACAGAAGCTTTTAGTTAATCTTTTGAAGTATAAAAAGTATTTTCGAAAAACTAGCCTTAAACAAGAGGGTATTGGAGAGCATTTTCTTAATGAAATAGCCTTCAAGAGACCTAAAAACTTTCTTGAAATTGGTGTATTTCATGGTGTTACTGCAAGAAATGTTTGTGAGTTATTGCAGAGCATTCATGGAAGTGACTTCAAGTATATTGGTTTAGATTTGTTTGGTGAGAGTGCTGAAAATGCCAATGAAGTTATTCCAAACACTAAGTTTAACAATCCATTAAAGAGAATATATTTTAAATATATCTTAAGACAAGATCCATACTCAGTTGAAGCGGTAACTTATCTTTTAAAAAAATTTGAGAAAAACATTCATCTAATTAAAGGGAATTCTAATCTTTTATTAAAAAAAATGGACATGTCTCAAATTGATTATGTTTTTTTAGATGGAGGACATGCTTATGAGACAGTTAAAAATGATCTTCGTTATTCAAAACCAGTTCTAGACAATAATGGAACTATTCTTTGCGATGATTACAACTTAAGTCAAGCACCAGGAGTAAAACAAGCTATTGATGAATTTGTTAACGATAACAACCTTAAATCAGAAATTATTTTTGAAAGATTTGCAAAAATAGAAAAAAAATAAAATTTATTGTTTATTTTTATTTATCAAAGATATGTTAGTTAATAAAAACAATCATTTTATCAAATAACTTAGTATAGACATCTGTGTAAAATTATTGATATGCTTTATGCATATGGAATTCTTAAACTATTTCTCAAATGTATTTACGTTTGGTAATATTTTAATATTAATTTTAGGAACAGTGGGTGGCCTTCTTTTGGGTGCCGCACCTGGTTTAAGCCCCACAATGGCTGTTGCTTTATTAATCCCATTCACTTTCAAGATGAGCCCTGAACAAGGACTGATAATGCTTGGTGCTGTTTATACAGCAACGGTAGCAGGTGGTGCGATTAGTGCAATTTTATTAAAAATTCCAGGTGCACCAGCAAACATAGCCACTGTTATGGATGGTTATCCTATGGCACAAAAAGGCAAATCCAAGGAAGCTCTTCATTATTGTTTTATTAGTTCGTTTGTAGGAGGTGTTATTGGAATATTAGTTTTAATCTTTTTTACTCCATTATTAGCAAACGTTGCACTCAAGTTTGGACCATCACATATGTTTTGGATAGCAATTTTTGGAGTTACAGTTATCGCAACATTAGATTCTAACTCAATTATTAAAGGTCTTTTCTCTGGTGCATTAGGTTTGTGGTTAGCAACAATTGGATATGATTCAGTTTTAGGTGTGGAAAGATTTGTTTTTAACCCAATATTTTCTGGTGGTATTAATATAATTGCAGCATTGGTAGGTTTATTTGCAATACCACAAGTACTTTCAATGCTTGAAAAAAAACAAGACCTCTCAGATCAGTTCCAAATGGAAAAAAAAAGTTTATTTCAATCTATGAAATATAATCTCTCGAGATTTAAAGCTTTAACTATAGGCAGTGTAACAGGTGTTATAATTGGATTGATTCCAGGAGCAGGAGGACAGATCGCAGGTTTAGTTTCATATGATCAAATTAAAAAAGTAAGTAAAAATAAAGAAAACTTTGGGAAAGGTGAGCCAGATGGAATTATAGCTGCTGAATCTGCAAATAATGCTATGGTTGGACCATCATTAGTTCCACTATTAACTTTAGGTGTACCCGGAAGTCCAACAGCTGCAGTTTTATTAGGTGGATTGTTAATTCATGGAATGTTTCCAGGGCCAAATCTTTTTACTATTTATGCTGAAACTACGTGGACGTTTATCAACTCTTTGTTAGTAGCTCAATTTTTGATGTTAATTTTTGGGCTTTATATAAGTGGTTTGGCTAAGTACGTAATAAAAACCCCAGTAAATTATATGGCGGCAGCAATTACAATACTTGCGATTTTTGGCACTTATAGTGTGCAGCATAATTTTGCAGACGTTATGGTTATGCTTTTTTTAGGTGTATCTATGTTTTTTTTATCTAAATTTGGTTTTACTGCAGCACCCATTGTATTAGGACTAATACTAGGACCAATTGCTGAAACAAATTTTAGTCAAGCAAAAATTATTGCTGATACTCAAAATGGAATATTTGATTACTTAACAATGGGTCCTTTAAATTTAACAATAATTTCACTTTGTATATTATCAATTATATACGGACTGCTCACAGAAATTAAAAAAAAAACAAATGATAAAGATCAATAAACTTTCATCAGTAGTATTGGTATTGATTTTATCAATACTGTTAGCTTATGCTTCATTTAGTGGAGGCACATCAGAGGCATATATTTTTCCCAAACTACTAAGCACAGTAATGATTATTTTATCATTTTTATCTTTAGTATTATATTTCTATAATAAAAATGAAAAAATTACTGAAGTCGACATTAAAAAATTATCTATATATCTAGGCTCACTCTTACTTTTTTTGGTATTTGGAGAACTTTTAGGTTTTTATTTTTTGGCAGTACTAATATTTTTAATCATCTGTTATTTTTATTCAGAAAAGAAAAACAAAAAAAGTGTTTTTTATAATTTTTTAATAACCTTATGCTTCATGATATTTATATATTTTCTTTTTGCTATTCTTCTAAAAGTTCAGGCTCCAAGATTTTTTCTTTTTTAAAAATTATCTTACACCCTGTGATTGTATTTGTTTTTAAAATTTCATTTTACGTAACTTTTTCAGGTAAAATTAATTAGTTATAAGATTAAATTTGTGATTAAGTTTTGAATTAATAACTTAATAGAGGGAGATCAATAATATGAAAAAACTTTTTTTATATTTTACTTTTATCTTATCATTTCTTTCATTTGGATCAGTTGCGCAAGCAGGTGAATACCCTGATAGACCGATAAGTGTAACAGTAGCTTATAATCCAGGCGGTGCTACGGATTTTCAAGCAAGACTAGTAACAATGATGGCGTCACATCCTAAAAAAGATTACTTAGGTCAGCCTATTGTAATAGTTAATAAACCAGGAGCCGGTGGAAAAGTTGGTTGGAATTGGTTTGCTACTAAAGCAAGAAAAGATGGTTATGATTTGGCTGCATACAATATCCCACACTTTGTTTCACAGTCTATAGTTTTCGATGATACTAAATACAACATTGATAACTTAGAACCGATTGCAAACTGGGGAGCTGATCCAGCAGTTTTAATAGTTGGTAAAGATAGTCCGTTTAATTCTGTTGCTGATATGGTTAAATTTGCAAAAGCAAACCCAGGAAAAGTTACTTTTTCAGGAGCAGGTAAGTTTGTTGGTCATCATATAGCTTTTTTACAATTTCAAAAAGCAAGTGGTGCTAAATTAACATATGTACCTCACACTGGTGGAGTACCAGCACTTACAGCTGTTAAAGGTGGACAGGTTATGGCCGGTTTTAATAATTTGTCTGACGCTTTTAGAAGTCAGAATGATATTAAAATTTTAGCTATCGCTGACCTTCAAAGAGAAAAAACATTTTTACCAAATGTACCTACATTAAAAGAAGAAGGCTTAGATGTTGATAATTCAAGTGTGAATTTCAGAGGAATAATGGCTCCCAAGGGAACACCACCTGAAATTATTGAATTTTTAGCAGCAAAAGTTCCTTTAATGTTCAATGATTCAAAAACATTAGGACAAATGAAAAAAGGTGGTTCACCTGTTAGAATAATGAATAGAGCTGAAGTACAAGAAATGTGGAAAGCAAGAAAAGTTAGTTTAACAAAACTTCTTGCTGGACTAAAGCCCTAATACTTATTAAGAACATTTAATTAGTTTCGCCCTAAATATTAAGGGCGAAGCTTTTTAATTTTATAAAACATGAACAAAAATTCTCCTTCAGATATTGTTGAATCTTTAGTAAAAAAAGCTAAAGAAGCGCAAATTATTTTTGAAATGTATAATCAAAAACAAGTAGACGAAGTTATAACAGCTGTTGCTTGGGCGTTATGCAAACCATCTACCAATAAATTAATTTCAAATCTAGCTGTAAACTCAACTGGACTAGGAGATGTTGAGGATAAAATTTTAAAGAATAGAAGAAAAACATTGGGGCTTCTTAGAGATTTAAAAGGAGTAAAAACTGTCGGTGTAATTAATGAATTTAAAGAAAAAGGTATAATAGAAATTGCAAAACCTGTTGGTGTAGTAGGGGCAATTACTCCATCAACCAATCCTGCAGCAACACCGGTAAACAATGTTATTAATGCGTTAAAAGGAAGAAATGCAATTATAGTTTCTCCATCTCCTGCTGGTAGCAAGGTATTTAAACAGCTTTTAGAATTTATTAATATTGAGCTAGAAAAAATCAAAGCTCCTAAAAACTTAATTCAAACTTTTGACATGCCCGTTACTAAAGATCTAACAAATGAGTTAATGCTAAAGGTTGATCTTGTAATTGTTACAGGATCATTAAACAATGTAAAACAAGCAGCAAAAAGTGGCACGCCTGCAATTGGTGTGGGTCAAGGTAATGTTACTGTAATAATAGATGAAACTGCAGATTTAGAAGATGCTGCAAAAAAAATTAAAATGTCAAAAATATTTGATAATGCCACAAGTTGTTCTTCAGAAAATAGCGTGATCATTATTGAAGAAATTTACAATGATTTAATTGATTGTTTAAAAAAAGAAGGTGCAACATTACTAAACAATGAAAAGAAAAAATTATTGGAAAAAACCTTATGGATTGAAGGAAAATTAAATAGAGAAGTTATAGCAAAACCTGCAAAATTTATTGCGGATAAAATTAACCTTAGTGTGGATAGTGATATAAAAATATTGATGGTTGAAGAAGAGGGTGTGGGATCAGAGCATCTATTTTCTGGTGAAAAACTTTCTCCAGTATTAACCTTGTATAAAGCAAAAAATTTTGAACATGCAAAAGAAATTGCACATAAAATTTTAAACTATCAAGGTATTGGACATTCGATTGGTATTCATAGTAAGGCACAAAAAAGAGTAATGGAAGTAGGTTTAGAGCTGCCAGTTTGTAGAGTGATTGTTAACCAAGCGCATACTTTTGCTACAGGGGGTAGCTTTACAAATGGTCTTCCATTTTCTTTATCAATGGGCTGCGGTACTTGGCAAAAAAATAGTATTGATAATAATCTTAATTATAAACATTTTATTAATACAACAAAAATTTCAACTACAATAAAAGGTTCTGAAGCAGAGTTAAAAGATTATTTTGAAGATTATTGTAAAAAATATAGCCCTGAAGAAGTTAAAAATCTTGAATAATGGAAGAGAATTTACTCAGTACAGTAAGAGATTATATTGAAATTAATGCTAAAGAAAAAGCCAAGGCTAATTTTATAAGCTGCCCTCATACAAATCAAAATATATCAAACGATAAACTTAAGCATAATTTAGATAGAATTAATTACTATCTAGTTAAAAAAAAAAAACTAAAAAAAAAATCTATTATCTGCACACTTATGGAGAACTCTCTTAGCAGCATTCAGTTAATGCTTGGAATTATGTATTCTGGCATGGTACAAGTTCCACTTAATTTGGTAGCTGGCGAAGATCAGCTTGCATATATTATAGAACATTCTGAATCAAAAATAATTTTCTATACTAAAAATAATATTGAATTAGCTGAAAAAATTATAAAAAAAGTTTCAACTCAAATTGAATTAGTTGAAATTGACAAAAATAATTTTTTAAAAGGGATTGATAACAATTTTGATATTTTGGATAGTGAAATAAATAAAGAAGACAATGCATTACTTATGTATACTTCTGGTACAACGGGCAAACCAAAAGGGGTCATGTTGAGTCATGAGAATCTTTTACATGGGGGTAAAAATGTTATGATTTCCCATGAATTAACTTCTACTGATAAAGCTTTATGTGTTTTGCCACTTTACCATATCAATGGATTGATAGTAACAGTGATGGGCCCACTTGTTAGTCAAAGTTCTTTAATTTTATGTGAAAAATTTTCAGCATCTAATTTTTGGAAGTATATTAGTCAATTTAAATGCACGTGGTTTAGCGTTGTACCAACTATAATTTCGGCTCTTATTAATAAATACTCCAAAGAAGAATTTGACTCCTTAGACACATCTTCAATTAGATTTGGAAGAAGTGCTTCTGCAGCACTTGCACCAGAAACACATCGAAATTTTGAAGAAAAGTTTAATATTCAAATGATAGAAACAATGGGACTAACAGAATCTTGTGCTCCAATTTTAGCAAACCCATTACCGCCTAAAAAAATTAAATATGGATCTCCAGGAATTCCTTATGGTAACGATGTCACCATTCTTGATAATGATTTTAATGAAGCTAAAAGAAATAATATTGGGCAAATTTGTGTTAAGGGAAAAAATATTATGAAAGAGTATTATAAAAATCCTATAGAGACCAAAAAAAGTTTTTATAAGGGATGGTTTTTAACTGGTGACTTAGGATTAATGGATGACGAAGATTTTGTTTTTGTACGTGGCAGAATAAAAGAACTTATAATTAAAGGTGGGGAAAATATTTCACCTCGTGAAATTGATGACGTTTTATATCAACATCCAAAAATACTAGAAGCAGCTGCATTTTCAGTTGAATGTAGTCATTATGGAGAAAAAATTGAAGCTGGAGTGGTGCTTAAAGATAAAGAAACTGTTTCAGAAGAAGAGCTATTAAAGCACTGCATTAGTTCACTTGGTAAATATAAATCTCCAGATAAGATTTATTTTTTTAAAGAATTGCCAAAAGGCTCTTCTGGGAAAATTCAAAGATTAAAAATAAAAGATATTATAAAAAATTAAGTTTATCTGAAATTTAATTCTAAAACTTTTCTATGCTTACTACCTTTATAACTTGCAAGAGGTCTAATTAATTTATTAGCAGCATGTTGCTCCATAATATGAGCTGACCAACCAGTAATTCTTGAAATTACAAATATGGGTGTAAAGAAATCAGTATCAAAACCCATTAAATGATAAGTAGGTCCTGTTGGGTAATCAACATTAGGGTAAATATTTTTCTCTTTGATCATTACCTTTTCAACAATGTCGTAAATTTTTTCAAATGTTTTATCTTTTTTAATAATTGCTACTCTTTTAAAGTATTCTCTCATTGTTGGAACTCTTGAGTCTCCACTTTTATAAACTCTATGACCAAATCCCATAATAACATCTTTATTCTTTAGAGCTTTAGTAATCCATTTCAAAGCGTTTTCAGGTTTTTTAATTTTTTTCATCATGTGCATTACTTCTTCATTAGCACCACCATGAAGAGGACCCTTTAAACTAGCGATCGCACCAGTGATTGCTCCATGAATATCAGACAAACTACTGGTAATAGTTCTTGCTGTAAAAGTTGATACGTTAAAACTATGTTCAGCGTACAAAATTAATGAGACATCAAAGGCTTTAACAATTTCTTTATTAGGAACTTTATCAAAACACATATGGAAAAAGTTTTCAGAAAAACTAAATTTTTTCTTGGGTGCTATAATTTTTTTCCCTTTTCTAAGCCTATAGAAAGCAGCTAATGCAGTAGGTGTTTTTGCAAATATTCTAATTGCTTTTCTTAAATTAGCTTTTGGAGAGTTGTCTTTAGTTTCTTTATCTTCAAGACCCATAACGCTGACCGCAGTTCTTGCAACGTCCATTGGATGAGAATTTTTAGGTATTTTTTTTAAAATGCTTATTAAATTTTTTGATAAAGTTATTTCTTTAGATAATTCTTTCTTAAATTCTTTTAGTTGTTTTTTATTAGGTAATTCTTTATTTAAGATTAAGTAAGCAACTTCTTCAAAGTCACATCTTGCACATAAATCTTGAGCTGCATAACCTCTATAAGTTAGAGAGTTAATTTCTGGCATAACTTTTGAAATTTCAGTTTCATCGACAATTATCCCTAGTAAACCTTTTTTGATATCATCACTCATTATTCATGTCCTTCCGTACTAAAGTTATAAATTTTTTCATCTAACGAGTTATATTTTTCATATTCTACTAACTCGTAAAGTCTTTTTCTAGTTTGCATTTTATCAATAATATTGTTCTGGTGTCCATCCACAAAAATGTCTCTAAGCCCATCTTCTACATTTTTCATGGCTAATCTTTGTGTGGTTACTGGATAAATCACAATATTATATCCAAAATTTTCTAATTCTTTGTAATTGAATAACTTAGATTTTCCAAACTCAGTCATATTAGCTAATAAATAACATGACAGTTCTTTTCTAACTTTTTCAAAATCCTTTTCATCTTGTAAGGCTTCTGGAAAGATAATTTCTGCACCAGCATCAATGTATGCTTTACATCTATCAATCATCTTATCTATTCCCTCAACTCCTTTAGCATCTGATCTTGCTATAATTTTAAAATTTTCATCTTGTTTAGCTGCAACACACTCTTTAATCTTCTTAACCATTGCTTCAGTTGAAATTAATTCTTTGTTATCTAAGTGCCCACATCTTTTACGTTCTACTTGATCTTCTAAGTGAACAGCTGCCACTCCAAACTCTTCAAAAGTTTTAATAGTTTCTTCACAAGATTTAAAGCCAGTATCTATGTCAACTATTGTAGGTAAACTTGTAACTCTAGATATTAAATAAGATCTAGTGCTTACATCTTGAAGGGTAGTTAAACCTATATCTGGAAAACCTAAATCATTAGCCATAACTCCACCTGATACGTAAACAGCGTCATAACCAATTTCTTCAATTAGTTTTGCCGTTAGTGGATTGTAAGCACCTGGTACTCTTAAAATTTTATTTGATTTTAATTTACTCACAAAGTCAGCTCTTTTTTGGCTAGGTTCTTTATCTACAAAATGCACTAAAAAATTCCTTGTTTTGTATTTTTTTTAATCTGACTTCTTTTAATCTGGATGTTTAGTTTGTTTAACTCCCCAGCTTTCAAGTTTTTAAGATTTTGTGCAACTTTTAAGAAACGAGCACTTTCTTTCTTATCTAAAATACCATCTGTTAAAGTTAAGAATTTGTTTATATAATTCTGTCTTTTAAATGGACGTGCTCCGTATGGATGAGCATCTGCTCTATCTAATTGTTCTGTAATTTTTTTGCCATTATTTAAAGTAACTACAACTCTTGCACCAAATGATTTATTTTTTGGATTAGGATTGTGATATTTTTTAGTCCATTTTTTATCTTCAAAAGTAGTAATAGATTTCCAAATTTTTATAGTACTTTTTCTATTAGCCCTTTGTTTGGTATACGATTTAACATGATGCCAATCAGCATCCTCAAGTGCTACTGCAAAAATGTACATGATAGAGTGATCTAATGTTTCTCTACTTGCATTAGGATCCATTTTTTGAGGATCATTTGCACCAGTTCCAATTACGTAATGAGTGTGATGACTTGTGTGAATATCAATTTTTTTAATTTGATTTAAATTAGGAATTTTCTTATTAAGTTTTTTAGCAATATCTATCAATGCTTGAGACTGGTATTCAGCTGAATATTCTTTTGTATAGGTCTCTAGTATCGCTTTTTTAGTTTCTTTTTTCTTAGGTAGAGGCACATTATATAAAGCTTTCTTACCATCCAATATTCTAGCTATAACACTGTCTTCTCCTTCATAAATAGGACTTGGCGCACCTTCACCACGCATTGCTCTATCAACTGCTTCGATTGCAAGTTTACCAGCATGAGCAGGGGCGTAAGCTTTCCAACTAGATATCTCACCTTTTCTAGATTGTCTTGTTGAAACTGTTGTATGTAATGCTTGCTGAACAGCTTGGTAAATTGTTTCAGTATTTAACTTTAACATTGTACCCAAACCAGCTGCAACACTTGGTCCTAAATGTGCAATGTGATCAATCTTGTGTTTATGTAAACAAATTCCTTTAACTAAATTAACTTGAACTTCGTAACCTGTGATAATTCCTCTTAATAAATCTAATCCACTTTTTCTTGTTTGTTGAGCTACACTTAAAATAGGTGGAATGTTATCTCCTGGGTGACTGTAGTCTTCTGCTAAAAAAGTATCATGGAAATCAAGCTCTCTGACAGCTGTTCCATTTGACCAAGCAGCCCACTCACAATCAAATTTTAATTTTGAATCAATCCCAAATAAATTTGCACCATTTTTTCTAGGATGTTTTAGGGCCATTTCTCTTGAAGAGATAACAGCTTTTCTGTTTAAAGAAGCAATAGCAACTGAAGCATTATCAATTATTCTATTAATAACCATTTCAATAGCTGCTTTATCTAATTTTGCATTATCAGAAGCTATTTCAGCAATTTTCCATGCCAATTGATTTTTTTTAGGTAGATGAATTTTTGATGGGTAAACTTTAACTTTGTGTGAAATCATTAGGCCTCCTTAATTGTGCTGCCCTATTAATAGTAAAAAAAAAAATTAAATCAATCTTTTAAGTAAGTTGAAACTATCTTTTCAACACCAATAAAGTCTTTTATTAAATGATTATGGTAAATTTCATTGGAATTTTTTTCCGTATAACCATTTTCTAATAAAATAACAGGAACAGAAGCAGCCTTTGCAGCATTTGCATCAGTTTCACTATCACCAAACATTAAAGATTTCTTTATATCACCACCAATGATTTCAATTATACTTGTTATGTGTCTTGGATCAGGTTTGCAATAATCAAAAGTATCTGAACCAGCAACATATTCAAAATAATCATAAATTCCAATTTTCTTTAAAAGATCAATTGCTAAGTGTTCTTGTTTGTTGGTGCAAACTGCCATTGAAATTTCTTTCTCTTTACACCACTTTAAAAACTCTTTTACACCATTAATGAGAGTGCTTTCTTTAATGATATTTTTTCCATAAAAGTTAACAAAATCCTTAACCATTTCAGCTTTAATTTTTTGGTCATCAATTTTACCAAACTCTTTTTTAGCCTGCCCCCATATAGATCTACCAATCATTGCCCCAGCTCCTTGCCCAACTAGATTCCTAATGTCTGCAGTAGATTTTGTTGGATAACCATATTTTTTCATTACATGATTATGGGCATTCATCAAATCAGGTGCGGTATCAACTAATGTTCCATCTAGGTCAAATAATATTGAGTAATTTTGAGTCATTAATAAAGTATTTTTAAGAAATAAATTGTGAATTAAGCTATCTATACACTTAATATAAAAATATTTCTAGATGAAACAAATAAATTCTAATACTGAACAAGAAAAACTTCGTAAATTTTTTATTAAGTCTGGTGTAAAGATGATTGGTCCTGAAACTATTTTTTTTTCAAAAGACACTAAGATTGGAAAAAACGTTACTATCAATCCATATGTTGTCATTGGAAAAAAAGTTAAAATTGGCAATAATGTAACTATCAATTCATTTTCTCATCTAGAAGATTGTAAAATAAAAAATAAAGTTGAAGTTGGACCTTATGCAAGATTAAGACCAGGCACCATTCTTGAAGAAGGATCAAAAATTGGAAATTTTGTAGAAGTTAAGAAAAGTATAGTTGGAAAAAAATCAAAAATTAATCATTTATCATATATTGGTGATAGTGAATTGGGTAAAGGCGTTAATGTAGGAGCTGGCACAATTACCTGTAATTATGATGGTGTTAAAAAAAGTAAAACAAAAATTAAAGATAATGTATTTATTGGATCTAATTCTTCATTAGTTGCACCGGTTACACTTGAAAAAAATAGTATTGTTGGAGCAGGATCTGTTATTACAAAAAAAGTTAAAAAAAATTCATTAGCTTTAACTAGAAGTTCTCAAACTGAAGTTAATAACTATAAAAGAAAAATAAAATAAGATGTGTGGAATAATAGGAATAGCTAGCAATAAATCAGTTTCATCTACAATCATTAATTCTCTTAGAAAATTAGAGTATAGAGGTTACGACTCTGCTGGTATTGCAACTTTATCAGATGGCATAATAAATGAAGCAAAATCAGAAGGCAGAGTTGATATTTTAGAAAAAAACCTTGCAGTTAAGAATATGTCAGGCCCAATTGGAATTGGACATGTTAGATGGGCAACACACGGTATTCCAAACACTATTAATGCACACCCTCATTCATCAGATAATGTGTCGGTTGTACATAATGGCATTATTGAAAATTCTACCATTTTAAAAAAGTATTTGATAAATAAAGGTCATGTATTTAAATCTCAGACAGATACAGAAGTAATTGTTCATTTAATAACAGAATATTTAAAAGAACTTAATTTAAAAGATGCAATTATTAAAACTCTTAAGCAACTTCATGGAAGTTTTGCTTTAGGTATAATCTTTAAAGATCAACCTGATCTTATAGTGGGTGCTAGAAGGGGATCACCACTAGCAGTTGGTTATGGTCCTAACGAAAATTATTTAGGCTCAGATTCTTACGCTTTAAAATCTATGACCAATAAAATTTCATATTTAAATGATGGAGAATTTTGCATTATAAAAAAAGATCAAGTTGAGTTTTTTGATGAACAAGGCTCAAAAGTTAATAAAAAAGTTTTAGAATTATCCTCAAAAGAACAGGATTACGACAAAGGTGATTTTAAGCATTTTATGGCTAAAGAAATTGAAGAACAGCCAACAACACTAAAGAATTGCATAAATGAGTATGTTGATAAAATTAACAACGACATCAATATCTATAATTTTCCATGGGATATAAAAGAAATTTCTTCTGTTACTTTAATTGGCTGTGGAACAGCTTACCATTCTTGTTTAATGGCAAAATATTGGTTTGAAGAAAATACTTCACTTGATGTAACAATTGATATTGCATCAGAGTTTAGGTACCGAAAAAATAGATTTAAAAATGATAATTTATACATTTTTGTTTCTCAGTCTGGTGAAACGGCAGACACTTATGCAGCGTTAGATTTATGTAATAAAAATAACATGAAAACTTGTAGTGTGGTTAATGTTATAGAAAGTTCGATTGCAAGAGATTCTAACTTTGTTTTACCAATTCATTGCGGACCAGAAATTGGTGTAGCCTCTACAAAAGCTTTTATGGGTCAAATGTTAGTTCTTTATATTTTAGTATTAAAATTAGGAATTTTAAGAAAAGATTTAGATAAAGATTTATATTTAAATAAAATTAAAGACTTAAAGGTATTACCCAAGTTGGTAGAACAGACTTTACTTACAGAGAGTAAAATCCAAACAGTTTCTAGTTCATTTACTGATGCAAAGGGTTCGATGTTTTTAGGCAGAGGTTTTTCTTATCCAATTGCACTAGAAGGCGCCCTAAAGTTAAAAGAATTAGCTTATGTGCATGCCGAAGGGTACCCTGCAGGTGAAATGAAACATGGTCCTTTAGCTTTAATTGAAGATGGAATGCCAGTTGTTGTATTAGCTCCAAGAGATAACTATTATAAAAAAACAATTTCTAATATGCAGGAAGTAATAGCAAGAGGTGCTAAAGTTTTATTGATTACTAATAAGAGTAAAGATGAAGTTTTTTCAGAAAATATTTGGGAAACAATATTAGTTGAAAGTGCCAATGATGACTTGTTACCGTTTTTACTAACTGTTCCATTACAAAAATTAGCTTATTACTCAGCTCTTAAAAAAGGTTACGACATAGATAAGCCTCGAAATTTAGCGAAATCAGTTACAGTTGAATAATAACTAAACTCTGCTACAACACCCCTAGGTTGAATATGAAAAATTGGAAAATAAATAGCTGGAGAAATTATCCTGTAAAACACATTCCTGAATATCCAGATCAAAAAGATTTGGATGGTGTTTTAAGTAAGATTAAAAATTTCCCCCCATTAGTTTTTGCTGGTGAGACAAGACATTTAAAAGAACAATTAGCGGATGTTGTTGATGGAAAAGCTTTTTTGTTGCAAGGTGGAGATTGTGCGGAAAGTTTTGCAGAATTTCATCCTGATAATATTAGAGATACATTTAAACTAATACTTCAAATGTCACTTGTGCTGACTTATTCTGCATCATTACCAGTTATTAAACTTGGAAGAATTGCTGGACAGTTTTCGAAACCAAGAAGCTCTCCTGTTGAAAATATTGATGGTGTTGAGCTACCTAGTTATCTAGGAGATAATATTAATGGTATGGAATTTAATGAAAAATCAAGAGCTCCAGACCCTAAGAGGCTTTTTAAAGCTTATTCTCAGTCTGCATCTACACTTAATCTTATAAGAGCTTTTTCTCATGGAGGTTTTGCTGATCTTAAAAAAGTGCATACTTGGAATTTAGGTTTTATTAAAAATACTCCTGCTGCTAAAAAATTTAAAGATTTAGAAGACAGAATTGCAGATGCGCTAGCTTTTATGGATGCCTGTGGAATTAATTCTGATTTTAATAGAAGATTAAAGACAGTAAATTTTTGGACTTCACATGAAGCTTTACTACTTCCTTTTGAGCAAGCTATGACAAGAGTAGATTCAACAACAGGTGAATATCACGATACCTCAGCTCACTTTGTTTGGATAGGAGATAGAACAAGACAATTAGATGGTGGACATGTTGAGTTTTGTAGAGGAATTGAAAATCCAATTGGAATTAAATGTGGGCCAACATTAAAAGCTGAAGACTTAATAAATCTTTGTAATAAAATTAATCCAACAAATGAAAAAGGTAAAATAACTTTAATTTCTAGATTTGGTCATGAAAATGTTTCTAAATTTTTACCAAAATTAATTAGAGCAATTAAAAAAGAAGGTTTGAATGTGATATGGTCATGTGACCCTTGTCATGGAAATACAATTAAAGCTACAACTGGATATAAGACAAGACCATTTAATAGTGTTGTCAAAGAAGTAAAAAATGTTTTTGAATGTCACCAAAGTGAAGGAAGTTATGCAGGTGGACTGCATATTGAAATGACAGGTCAAAATGTTACAGAATGCACAGGTGGTGCTCAGAAAATATCTGACCAAGATTTATCTAGTCGTTACCATACTCATTGTGATCCAAGACTTAATGCCAACCAAGCATTGGAGTTAGCTTTTTTAATTTCTGATGAGATTAAAAAAAATGCAGCATATTCTAAAAAAAATATTAAAGTGGCATCTTAAAACATTGTATTAAATACAATTTCGTTTAAATTTTAGGCAATGAAAGCATTAGAAAAAGCACAATTTATAAGCAGTTGGATCAAGGATTATGTGGAAAAGATGCCAAGTAAGGCTCAATCCTTAATCATTGGAATTTCTGGTGGCATAGATTCTTCCGTATCAAGCACGTTAAGTGCAATGACGGGTATAAAAACAATTGTTTTATCAATGCCTATTAAACAAAAATCATCACAACACGATTTAAGCTTAAAACATCAAGAATGGCTTGTTAAAAACTTTAATAATGTTGAAGCACACACGCTAAATTTAGATAAGTTATTTGAAACATTTGAGGGTACTTTGTCTGATTTTGATAGTGAGCTTGGAATGGCAAATTCTAGAGCACGAATTAGAATGACTAGTCTTTATCAGGTAGCTGCTGCAAATAAAGGTATTGTAGTTGGTACTGGTAATAAAGTTGAAGATTTCGGAGTGGGGTTTTACACAAAATATGGAGATGGTGGGGTGGATATTTCTCCTATTGCAGATTGCAATAAATCAGAAGTATGGGAAATAGGTAAATCCATCAATATTCTTCAAGAGATAATTGAGGCTGCTCCAACAGATGGGTTATGGGATGATGGTAGGACTGACGAAGGTCAATTAGGTCTTAAATATGAAGAATTAGAAGAAGCAATGAACAATGTTAATTCAATAAATCGTGAAAAATACGAAAAAATAAGAAAGATGAACTTGCATAAAATGGAACCAATTC
>Ga0209482_1000061_pt1 | contig 89436 bp, 95 predicted proteins | sample CoawatmetaG10DNA_FD_187512 | JGI IMG/M metagenome (GOLD analysis project Ga0209482, IMG submission 187512) | Marine microbial communities from the West Antarctic Peninsula - Coastal water metaG104-DNA (SPAdes) (version 2) | ecosystem: Environmental > Aquatic > Marine > Coastal ...
CCACCAAAGCCCTTCGAAAGGGCTTCCGTTTGGGGCTGTCGGCTCCGGGCTACGCCCTACGCCGACAGCCCCAAACGGAGTCTCATCTTGATTGACGCTGCTGTCTCACCTTCATCGCCGCGCAGCACTTTGCAGGATCATTCGCGGGGGAGCGGGAGGCCAGAACGATGCAAACTTCGTGTTTCACGCCCTGAAAAATGCGCGTCGCCACTTTGGGCATGTGCCCTTCAGGGGAGCAATCGATCACCCAGATTTCGTCGCAATCTTTGCGCAAGTCGGCCCGCATTTTCTGAAAGCCGTCCCCTTTGAGGAATCCCGCAACGGTGATGTAGCAAACTATGCCGGAAAGCTGTTCTTGCACCGGGGGCTGCAAGTCCCGGCCACCCGCGCCCTGTTCGAAAACCTTCCACGCGGCCCAACGCCAGAAATAGACATAGAGGTTGCGCAGATGCTTGGCATGAGTCCCCACTTTCCAAGCCTTCGGCGGAATCCAGTCCTTGAATGGAGCTGCCCGGTTGGCACTACCGCTTTCGATCCATGCACCCTTGCCCTTGGCCTTTTCCTTGTAGGGCGGGTTGCCGATCACCACGGTTATAGGCGTGGCGCGTTTGATCTCGTTTGCCGCTTCCCGCGACTTGGAAATTTCCCGATAGATGCCTTGCCCGGATTCAAAATTGGCATGAGGATCGCCAAGCGTATCGGTGACAAACAGGCCGGGGCTGCCATCGGCGTGCAGGTCGATCATTTCCGCCAGCAAGCGCAACTGCGCCACGGCAAAAGCCCCGAATTGCAGTTCGAAGCCATACATTCGGGTGGCTGCCTGTTCGATGGCACCACGCACCGCCCCCGGCCCCTCATCGGCCTCCACATAAGCGGCAATCGACCGCAACACCGCCAACAGGAATGTGCCTGAGCCGGTTGCAGGGTCGGCAATCCTGATATTGGGGGCAGCAAGGCCACGCGGGACGGCAAACCGCTTGGATGAACGCAACGCCTCATCGCACAGCCGCACCATCGTCTGCACCACTTCTGCCGGGGTGTAATAACTCCCGGTCAGCTTGCGCAGTTTGTTGTCATAGACCTCTAGAAAATCCTCGTAGAAATAAAGCCATGCCTCGGGGTGGCCCTTGGCGATCTTGGACCAGTCCACGACATCAAGCACACGGGTCAACGTGTCGAGCGAGGGGCCAAGCGAAAATTCCTGTTCGGTCAGCAGCCGCAACGCCGTGCCGATCAGCGTATTTGTCTTGCCCAAGTCCTTCGCCACGCGGTCCAGCCCGTCCGCCAGCGTCAGCGCCTTTGATTTCGCCATCAACAAGCCGAACGTCACCGCTTGGGCATAGCCATCGGCAAACTTGTCGTCGTCAGCTTCGGGAAACAGCAGGGTCCGCCAGTCAGCCTTAAGCGCCGTCAGCGGAGCATTGTTCTGTTCAAGCTGCTCCACCACTTCATCGCGCAGGAAACGACAGAGGCGGGCGGCAATGCGGGCCAGTTCCTTGGGGTTCTTTGGGGCAATCGGCTGCCATGTCAGAAAATCATGGATCAGCGGGAGGAGCGTTTCGGGCGCGGTCAGCTTTGCGCCGGATGTTTCAATGTCGCCGTCCAGCTTGACGATTGGGCCGGTCAATTCCCCATCGCGCCACAGGGAAAAGGCATTGCCATCGCAATACAGCAGGTTCGGCAGGGCTTTCAGCTTGTCCCACTGTTCCTTGTCGTGCCCAGCCTTCCACTTGCGCGGGTCGGCACCCTTGCCGGGAGCCTTGACCTCGATAAAGCCAACCAGCGCCTTTTGGACATTGACCGCGAAATCGGGGCGAGTCCGCATTTCGGCAAGGGATTTTTCGCCGACAAGGATAAGGGCACCCTTGGGCAGTCCGATTTCCTCGCCAAGTGCTGCGAACAGTTGCTCAATCGGGTTGCGCAGTTGGTCCTCAGGCTGTCCGCCTTCGTTCAGCTTGGCCTTGGCGGCCTTGCCGAAATCCCCCACATATTTGTTGACACGGACAGTTTGATTCATTCGGCCCCCTCGCTATTATGCTGGTAGCTGAGGACGGCAGGCGTGCAAACAGCATTGTCGGAAGCATGGTGAATATGATGGAACAGCAACACTTTGGGCAAGCCCAGCTAGGCTTCGATCTGGGGCACGTGCCTGCGGTGCAGTGCTATGAGCCGAACCGTGACGAGGTGCGTGACGATTTGCATGGCATCCTCGACGCTGCCCGTGCGGTATCGGCTGTTACGCTCTGGGATCGCCGGACCTATCTCTACAACAAGACCGTTTTTCCCCAGATGAGCCAATGGCTCCCCGAAGACGAACGCGACCAGCTCTGCTTTGAATTTTTCAAAGAGTTGGAGCGGATAGAATTGCTGATGGCTGCCTGAATCCTCCTGCTGATTACACCTCGCTTTTCACAGTAGCGACTGAGTTAATGACTGAGGTGATTGTGTCGCGAGCGGATGGTCCGCCTGCCTGCCCCCGGCCCATCCCGCGCTTCGTAAGGGCCATGCCTTCCATCAGCTTAGGCGTGAAATCCATCGTTTTTCCGAACCGTTCGGATTTGAGAAACGCGTTCAAGTCACCGTTGAACGTGTTGCGGAAGGCTGGCTCCTCGAAAATGCTCTCCTCACTTCCTTGCGTGAAGTAAGTGTCGATCAGCTCAATCGCGTGGCCTAGCAGGGCATCGCGTGCCGGTTCCGATTGAAGGACGCTCGCCAGCGCGACCGAGACGGCTCTGTTATCAGTTGGAAGCTGAACGCGGTTCATCACGTCCCGAAGAAGGTTGATCGCAACCATGTAGAACAGAAAGCGACTCTGGCGACGAGTGAGTTGGGCACCCCGGCCAAAGCCGTATTTGTCAGCCGCGTCCTGCAACAGGTAACATGCGAACAGGTCTTGAACGCCAAAGGGCGATTGCCCGTCCTCCGGAGCCGCTACGATCCTCTTGAACACCGAACCCTCAGGAAGGAACGGCGGATTCTTTCCGAACGCCATCCCGGCTTCATTCAACCAGCCTGCACCAAACACCTTGATAAGGTCCGCTGCGTTGACGTGCTTGTCAAACTGGCGCGTTGATGGGTTGGCGTTTTGCAATGCCTTCTGGGAGTCCCAGCCGCCCCGCTGGATTTCCAGATAAATGTCATAGTCTTGGGCCATCTCAGTCTGCCAGGAACGGAAGTCGCTCGTTAAGGCGAGGAAATCCTTCTCCCGCACCGCATTCTGGCTGTTTGTGTAGCGGGTGATAGCCTGCAAAAGCTGTTCACCCGAGGAACCAACCTTGACGATTTTTGTGACGACTGCGCCCTCGCTGGCGCGAACTTTCCACTCTTCGATTTCGGGGTTTACGCCCGTCCCACCGGAACTAAATCGTTGGTGGAACACCTCCCATATCGTCCGGGAAGTTTGGCAGCCATTCACGATATACGGCTCGGTCAGTTCGATTTGATCGCCGTTCTGCGACCAGTCAGAGGCAACGATGGTGATGCCATTGTTATAGAGGCCAAACCGCTCGGGCGCATTTCGCAGCGTTTCCTGCATCCCGCGATTGACCTTGCCGCGTCCTCCGAGAAACCGCCGCACATTCTTTTCGTAGATTTGGTCAAGGTCGCCGGTGATTTCGCGATAACCGACGAGAAACCGATAAAGGTCAACCAACCTAGTCGATCCCACCAAAAGTTCCTGCCCCGATGGCACAGCTTGGGATTTCAGGCTTATGTGGAGCCGGTCGCCATTTTCAACAATCTCGTCTCCCAACCGGGAGTAAATGGTTTCCACCGAGATTGTTTCTACATCGAACAAGCCGCCCAGCCGTTCTCGGCCCATTGACCGAATGTCGTTGAGCGCCCTTTTCTCAGCCTCAACAAGAGGCCGCTCTGTCGCAAACACGAGGATAATTTTGTCGTTGGACGACGCTTGCGCCCGGAACAGCGAAAGCCGTTCCTGCAAACCTTCTGCGAGCGAATTTAGTTTGAGACGCTTGCCGTCCAGCGTGTCGATGACCTTTTGGGCTTCAACAAGCAGCGTGGTCGGCCCCTGAAAGGCTCCACCGTATTTGCTCTGCACGAGATACCAGATGTGCCCCGGCTGGCTGTCAGCTTCATCATCGGACCCAACGTCAAGCACGGCGAGGTCAACGCCACCGTCACCTGCGCCGTCACAATAGACCAACTCCGTGCCCGCCTCAGACGCATCGAGCCATTGCGTAACCAGCTTTTGCGCGAACCGCCGACCGAGTTCCGTGGTGGAAGGGTCTCCGGCTGTCACACTCTCGCGCCAAGACGCCAGAAAAGCTTCAAAATCGACTGTTACGCTGCCCATCTAGCCCCCACGGCATTTTGCCCCGACCAATACGGCTATGCTAATCTGGAGCGTCGGAAAGAGCAAAGATTACCATGCCATAACAGAAACAAGTTGTCCCGACGGGGCGTTGCGCGGCACTCCAGCAGAGTCACACGGACGAAATCGCGTCGTTTGTTGACTATGCACGATCTTGACCGGGCGATTTTTTTGAAATTTTTCAGTCGGACACGAGGCCGCTTTTCTATCAGCGTGAGGTAGATGCGATTTTACCCCTCTCCCCCGGTGTGCCACCCCCACATCGGATCGGGCAGAAACGGCAAGGCACCCCTCCCCGAAGGGAGCGAACAGCAAAGCGCGCCAGTGGGGAACCGGGTAGGGATTTCGAAGCTGTCGAGTGGGGATGTGGTGGGGCGTTTTCTCGTGGGGTCCGCCAGACGGCGCTTAAACCCTTGAAAAAACTGGAGCGGGCGAAGGGATTCGAACCCTCGACCCCAACCTTGGCAAGGTTGTGCTCTACCCCTGAGCTACGCCCGCTCTGGCGTTACGGCCCAATCCGTCGCTGACTGGGCAGGTAAGGCGGCGGGCTCTAACAGCGACATTCACGCTCGGCAACCCCCTTATCGCAGCAAAGTGCATTCGCTGCCCCGATCGTGCGAAAAGGGTTGGCTTCGCGGCCCGAGCAACCACATAAGGCCGGGCACACTGGATTGGAGCGACACTTGGCTACCCTGGGTATGAGCAGCGCCGAACGCGACGCCGTGGAGAGCTTCCGCCGCGACGTCGTCGAACCGTCGATGACCAAATTGGTGATCATCGATTTCTGGGCGGAATGGTGCGGGCCATGCAAAGCGCTGACGCCGCTGCTCGAAAAGGTCGCCGCCGCTTATGCCGACAAGGGCGTGGTGCTGGCCAAGATCGACACCGACAAGAACCAGTTCATCGCCGCGCAATTCCAGATCAAGTCGATCCCGACCGTCTATGCCATGTTCCAGGGGCAATTGGTCGCGGACCTGACGCCTGCGCGCAGCGAAACTCAGTTGCGCACGATGCTCGACCAGATCCTGAAGCAGCTGCCGATCGAAAGCCCCGAGGCGAGCCTGGAAGCCGAGCTCGAACCACTGATCGCGATGGGCGAACAAGTGCTGGTCGAGGGCGACGCGGCGCGCGCTGTCAGCGTGTTCGCGCAGTTGGCCGAAATGGCCCCCGAGCATCCCGCCGTCCTGTCGGGCATGGTCCGCGCACTCGTCGCCGACAAACAGACCGATGCCGCCGAAGCGGCGATCGCGGCGCTGCCCGAAGAGATTGCCAAGCTGCCCGAGATCGAGCGCGCACGCAGTGCGCTGGCGCTGGCGCGCGAGGCCAGGCCGGTTGACGATCTGGCCGGGCTTGCCGCCGAAGTCGCCGCCAATCCGCAGGATTTCGACAAACGCTTCGCGCTGGCCGGTGGTCAGATGGCGGCAGGCGACCGCGATGGGGCTGCAGCAACGCTGCTGGCGATGATTGCCGATGATCGCAGTTGGAACGAAGGGGCCGCGCGGACGCAGTTGCTCAAGCTGTTCGAAGTCGTTGGGTTGGAAGATCCCTGGGTGTCGGCGCAGCGGCGCAAGCTATCCGCGATCCTGTTCGGGTGACGACGACGCGGCTCTCGATCTTCCCGCTGGCAGGGGCGTTGCTCTTCCCGAGGATGCATTTGCCGCTGCACATCTTTGAGCCGCGCTACCGCGCGATGATTTCCGACGCGATGGCGCGCGACCGGCGAATCGGCATGGTGCAGCCGCGCCCCAATCTCCCGGCGGGTGCCGGCGGTCGCGCCGACAAGCCCGCTTTGTTCGACATTGGTTGCGTCGGTAAGATCGCCGAGTTCGAGGCGAGCGAGGACGGCCGCTACAACCTCATCCTCGAAGGGCTGTCGCTGTTCCGCATCGTGCGCGAACTGGACGTGGCAACCGCGTTCCGCCAGGTCGAGGCCGAGCTGATCGCTGGCCCCGCCACCCCCGAAATACTGTCGCTCTCGCGCCGCTCCGCGCTGGAGAGCGAATCGCGCGCTTTTGCCGATGCGCAGGGCTATGCGGTCGATTGGGACGCAGTGACGCGGCTCGACGACGAATCGCTCGTCAACGGCATTGCGCAGATCGCGCCCTTCGATGTGGCGGCAAAGCAGGGGTTGCTCGAAGCGGGCAGCATCGAGAATCGCGCCGAATTGATCATCCAGCTTATGCAGTTTTTCGGGCGGCATGACGGTGAGGAATCGGTGACGCTGCAATAGGGGCACGCGCAATGAGCAAGGCCAGGCGCAAAGGCCGCATCGGCGGTGCTGCGATGATGATCGGGATGTTCTTCGCGACGCTGTTCGACCCGAAAAAGGCCGCAGCGGTGGTGCAGATCGATACGCAGCGGCGGATTGGCAGCGAAAGCGAGCGTAGTGCCGCTACGGCCAGTGCGCCGCCGACTCGCGTTGGGAATGTGCACGACTGACTGTGGCTCTGCGGGATATCGGTGGATGTGTGTTCGCGCGGAGGCGCGGAGGACGCAGAGAGGGTGCGCGTCGCTTGCCTAACGCTACCCCCGCGAGGGCCTGAGCCAAGGAACGGTATGGGGTAGCAGAGATCTGCCGAGAAGAGCGTTCTCTCCGTGTCCTCCGCGCCTCCGCGCGAACCCAATCAACGCACCAGCGTGCGCTGCCGCCTGAAACTAAACCGTCATCCCCTGCAGCAACTTCGGCACATCGCCGCTCTCGCCACGCGCCTCCGCGATGAAGCGGCGCTTCAGCGGCGGCATGTGCTGCACCGCAGACAGGCCGAAGCGCCGCACCGCATTGGCGGTTTTGCCCGGCACGCCGAACAACCGCGTCAACCCATCGGTCGCGGCGGCCACCATGAAGGTGTCGAGGCTGCGCCAGCGATCATAACGCTCTAACACTTGCGGATCGCCGAGATCGAGCCCGGTGCGCTTGCCCTCGACCAGCACTTCGACCAGCGTCGCCACATCGCGGAAACCGACGTTGACCCCCTGGCCCGCGATCGGATGGATCCCGTGCGCGGCATCGCCAACCAGCGCCAGCCGGTTCGACACGATCTTGGCGGCATGGTGAAAGCCGAGCGGATAGCTCATCCGGTTGCCAAGCGGACCGAGCTTGCCGAGAAAGCCACCGATGCGCTTGTCCGCCTCGGCCAGCCAGCCGCGATCGGACAGCTTCATCATCCCCGGTGCCTGATCGCGCGTGACCGACCACACGATGCATGAGCGGTGGCCCTGATCGTCATCGTTGAGCGGAAGGATGGCGAACGGACCATCGGGATAGAAGATCTCGAAGGCGATGTTTTCGTGGGGGTGTTCATGGTGCAGCGACGTGACGATCGCGGCATTGTCATAGCTCCAGCGCGCGACCCGCAGACCCGCTGCCTCGCGCGTCGGCGAGTTGCGGCCTTCCGCCGCGATCAGCAGTGGCGCGGTGATGACCGCGCCCGAATCGAGCGTGACGGTGACGCCGTGCTCACCGCGATCGACCGCGACCGCGCGCGTCTTCATCCGCACGTCGACCAGCGGGGCCGCCGATGCCGCTTCGAACAACGCCGCGCGCAACCGCCGATTCTCGACCATATGGCCGAGCGCGTCCTCGCCCGCATCAGGCTCGAAATCGAGCGCACCAGGCTCCAGTCCATCGCTCACCCGGATCCCCGCAATCGGGCAGGCGAATGCGGCAAGACGATCGGCCACCCCGATCGCGCCGAGCATCCGCCACGGCGCACCGGCAATCGCCGAAGCGCGGCCGTCAAAGCCGGCGGCGAGGATCACCTCGGGATCGGCAATGTCGATGACGATGGCGCTGAGCCCGTGCCGGTCGAGCGCCACGGCGAGCGCGCTGCCGACGAGCCCGCCGCCGAGAATGATGACGTCTGCTTGGTTCATAGCTTGCTGTAGCGCTTCGACCCGGGCGTGCCAACGGCTTCGCCAACCGCTCCAGCCTTGACGCCACGCCCCGCGCGCGCGATGATTCCACGGGACAGACAGCGAACATTTGGGATTTGGAAAGCATGGCGAGCCGCGCGCAGCCACCGTTGTGGCGTGAAACCGTCCGGGCCGGCGCGGTGCGCAGCGGCGCGTTGATCGCCGCGATCACACTGGTCGCGCTGGTCGCGCTGATCGTGGTCGCGCTGGCGAGTTACCATGCCAGCGATCCCTCGCTCAACACGGCGTCGGCTGGTCCGGCGCGCAACTGGCTCGGACGGGGCGGGGCGGTGGTCGCCGACGCGGCTTTCTGGCTGTTGGGTCCGGGAATCGCGCTGGTGCTGCCGACGGTGTTGCTGATTGCGCTGCGATTGTGGCGCGACGTGCCGGTTGGCCGCTGGCAGCGGATGCTGCTCAGCGCGTTGGGCGGCATCGGATTGCTCGGCACCGCGTTCGCGCTGGTATCCGGCGCGGCGGTGGCGTGGTTGTCGGCCGGGTGGGGCGGGGTTATCGGTCTTGCCGTGTCGGACCTGCTCCGCGCGGCAATCGCGCTGATCGGCAATAGCGCGGCAGTGTTGTGGACCACGCGCGGTGCCGCTGCGATCATCGGCCTCGCCGGGGTCGCGCTATGGGCCTATAGCTTCACCGTCGACATGGCCGAACGACCGTTGCGCGCACCGCGCGCGCCGAAGCGGCTGACCGACCGGCGCGCGACCGCCGAAATCGAACCCGAGCGATTCGTGCCCGAATCGCCGCGCAAGCTGCCAATGCCACGCGCGGTGGCGACGCCCGACGTTCGACCCGGACCGGTGATTTCGGAACGGCAAATGACGCCGGTCACTACCGCCAAACCGCGCGAGAAGCAGACCTCGCTCGATTTCGGCGACAAATCGCATTTGCCCTCGGTCGATTTGCTCAAGCCGACTCCACCCTCGGTTGGTGGGCCAATCGACAAGGTCGCGCTCGACCGCAATGCGCGGCTGCTGGAGACGGTGCTGAGCGACTTCCACGTCAAGGGATCGATCATCAATGTGCGACCGGGCCCGGTGGTGACGATGTACGAACTGGAACCGGCGGCAGGCATCAAGGCCAGCCGCGTGATCCAGTTGGCGGACGATATCGCGCGCAACATGTCGGCGGTGTCGGCGCGCGTCGCGACCATTCCGGGCCGCACCGTCATCGGCATCGAGCTGCCCAATGCGCGGCGGGAGACGGTGGGCTTGCGCGAACTCATCGATTCGCTCGACGATCAACCGGGCGCGCTGTCGCTGGTGCTGGGCAAGAATATCGCGGGCGATCCCGTTATCGCCGATCTCGCCCCGATGCCGCATTTGCTGGTCGCGGGCACCACGGGCTCGGGCAAGTCGGTCGGGCTCAACTGCATGATCCTGTCGCTGCTCTATCGGCTCAAGCCCGAAGAGTGCCGGATGATCATGATCGATCCCAAGATGCTCGAACTGAGCATGTATGAGGACATTCCCCACCTCTATGCCCCGGTGGTGACCGACCCGGCCAAGGCGGTGCGCGCGCTCAAATGGACGGTCGAGCAGATGGAGGACCGCTATCGGCAAATGTCCTCGCTCGGCGTGCGCAGCCTCGCCAGCTTCAACGACAAGGTCCGCGCGGCCAAGCTCAAGGGCCAGCCGCTCGGGCGCAAGGTGCAGACCGGCTATGAACCCGTTACCGGCGCGCCGATCTATGAAGAGGAAACGCTCGATTATCAGGTGCTGCCGCAGATCGTGGTGATTGTCGACGAGCTTGCCGACCTGATGATGACGGCCGGCAAGGAAGTCGAATTCCTGATCCAGCGGCTGGCGCAAAAGGCGCGCGCGGCGGGCATTCACTTGATCATGGCAACGCAGCGCCCGTCGGTCGACGTCATCACCGGCGTGATCAAGGCCAATTTGCCGACGCGAATCAGCTTCCACGTCACCTCCAAAATCGATTCGCGCACCATTTTGGGCGAGCAGGGGGCCGAGCAGCTGCTGGGTAAGGGCGACATGCTGTATATGCCCGGCGGCAAGGGCATCGTCCGCGTGCACGGGCCGTTCGTGTCCGATGACGAAGTCCGCGCGGTTGCCGATCACTGGCGCGCGCAAGGGCGGCCCGACTATAATAATGCCGTAACCGAGGAGCCGGAGGACGGCTTTGCGCTCGACGGTGCGCCGATTGGCGAGGATTCGGCCGAGGACCAGCAATATCGCGCGGCGATCCAGCTGGTGGTGGAAAGCCAGAAAGCCTCCACCTCGTGGCTGCAGCGCCAGTTGCGCGTTGGCTATAACAGCGCGGCACGGCTGATCGAGCGGATGGAGAAAGACAATATCGTCGGTCGCCCCGACCATGTCGGCCGCCGCGAAGTGCTGCGCGACCGCGACGGCAATCCCGTCTAAGGCACGTGTTCAGAGCGGGTTCAAGCCGGTCGCGCTTTAGGTCGCCCGGTCAGGAGATATGTGTGTTCAACCAGTTCAAACCTGCTTTGGCCTTGCTCGCCCTTCCCGCTCTGGTGGCGGCCGCCCCGGTCAACGACTTGGCCCATGTGCAAAACCATTTGCGCGCCGTCGAAAGCATGACCGCGACCTTCACCCAGACCGACCGATCGGGCAAGTTGCTGACCGGCGTGCTGACGCTGAAAAAGCCGGGCAAGATCCGCTTTCAATATGAAAAAGGCGTGCCGATCCTGATCGTCAGCGACGGCAAGTCTTTGTGGTTTCTTGATTATTCGGTCGCGCAGAAGCAACGCTGGCCGATCGCCGGTTCCCCGCTCGGCATCCTGCTCGATCCCTCGCGCGACATGAGCAAGATCGCCACGGTCGTCGCGACCGACAATCCCAATGTAATCGCCGTCGATGCGGCGGACCCGAAGCATCCCGAATATGGCCGGATCAGCCTGGTGTTCGCGCGCAACGCGACGGCACCGGGCGGGCTGATGCTGCAGGGGTGGGTTGCGCTCGATTCGCAGAACAATCGCACGACGATCCGGCTGTCGAACCAGCGTTTCAACGCGCCCGTCGCCGACAATGCCTTCCAATGGCGCGATCCGGTGCGCCCGACCGGCAAAAAATAGCTTTCATTCATATTGGCGACAGGTTGCGGCGCATAAAGACGGTTTTGCGGATGAGGACGTTCGGGATTTCCCCCTGTTACCCGAACCTTCGCTTCCCGCCTGCGTGACGAACGCTAGGTCGGCCCTCGCTCCATGCCCCCGGAGCGAGGGCCTTTCCATGCCGGGGGATGGCGGCTGGCGTGGCCTGCCGCGCCTCGCTAGAGCAGGATGATGACCGCTTCGCTCAAGATTGTTTCGTGGAACATCAACTCGGTGCGGTTCCGCATCGAAATCGTCGAGAAGTTCCTGCGCGAATCCGCCCCCGACATCCTGTGCCTGCAGGAAACCAAGGTGATCGATCAGGACTTTCCGACTGCGGCGTTCCGCGCGCTCGGCTATCGCCATATCGTGCTGCACGGGCAGCGGATGCACCACGGGGTCGCGATTCTCTCGAAAGTGCCACTGGTCGAGGACGACCGCTTCGACTGGCAGGCGAACCGCGAAGCGCGCCATGTCGGGGTGCGGCTCGACTCGGGCATGCGGATCGAAAATGTCTATGTCCCGGCCGGCGGCGACGTGCCGGATCGCGAGGCCAATCCCAAATTCGGCCAGAAGCTCGATTTTCTGGAACGGATGACGCGCTGGTCCGAATCGCTTGCGGTGCCGACGCTGCTGGTTGGCGATCTCAACATCGCGCCGCTTGAGGCGGATGTGTGGAGCCACAAGCAATTGCTGAACGTCGTCAGCCATACGCCGATCGAGGTTGCTGCGCTCGACCGGCTCAAGGCGTCGAACAGCTGGGTCGATCTGGGGCGGCACTTCTTCCCGGCACCGGCGCGGCTCCACACCTGGTGGAGCTATCGCTCGGCCGATTGGACCGTCAACGATCGCGGGCGGCGGCTCGACCATATGTGGGCCACCGCCGATGTTGCCGCGAAGGCCCGGCGGCACCATGTGTATGAAGAGTGCCGTAGCTGGCTGAAACCGTCGGACCATGTTCCGATTATGACCGAGTTCGACATTTGAACGATCCGCACAAGACCGCGCTTGCCATCGATGCCCTGCGGCGGGGCTGGCCGATTGCGCTGGCCGGGCAGGACGGCACCTTGGCGCTGCTGCCGATCGAAACCGCCGACCCTGCTCGGCTGGCCGCCTTTGACCCCGGTGGAGCGGCAAGCCTGTTGCTGTCCGCCGGACGCGCAGCGACCCTGACGCTCGCCAATCAGCGCGACGCCGCCGCGCCCGATTCGCCCGTGCTGATCGAACGCGCGCCCTGGCTCGATTTCGCGACCGCGACCGCGCTGGCCGACCCGCAATTTGACCTTCAAGTCCCCATGAAGGGTCCGTTCCGCGCGCACTGTCTGGTCGAGCGCGATGCGGGCGCGGCGGCGCTGCGCCTCGCCCGCATCGCCGGGATGCTACCCGCCTTCTTCGTATTGCCGGGCGAATCGGCGGCGCTGGTGCTTACACCGGGCGACATCGACGCCCATGAAAATGCCGCACGCCTGACGATCGCGACGCGCGCGCATCTGCCCGTCGTCGGTGCCGAGGACGCCGAGATCGTCGCCTTTCGGACACCCGAAATGCCCGGCGAACATATCGCGCTGTTGATTGGCAAGCCCGATGGTCGCCCCCCGCTCGTGCGGCTGCATAGCGAATGCCTGACCGGCGACATGCTTGGCAGCCTGAAATGCGATTGCGGGCCACAACTCCATGCCGCGATCGATGCCGTCGCGGCGAGTGGCTGGGGCATGATCCTGTATCTGCGCCAGGAAGGGCGCGGGATTGGCCTGATCAACAAATTGCGCGCCTATGCGCTGCAGGATCAGGGGTTCGATACCGTCGATGCCAATACGCGGCTGGGCTTTGCCGTCGATTCGCGCAATTTCGCGGTGGCAGCGCGGATGCTCGACTTGCTAGGCCAACGGTCAGTGCGGTTGCTGACCAACAACCCGCAAAAGGTCGCGCAACTCGAGGCCGCCGGAATCGCGGTGGTCGAGCGCGTGCCGCACATCCTGCCCGCCAACCCGCATAACGAACGCTATCTGGCGACCAAGCGCGACCGCACCGGCCACCAATTTTAGGCGATCAGCGCCGCGATTTCATCGAAGGTCTCGGCCACATCGTGGACGCCGATCGAGCGCAATTTGGCGGCGTGATCGGGGCCGCAATGTGTCGCACCGACAAACCCGATGACATGTGCCCCCGAAGCCACGGCACCGGTCGCGCCGACCGGCGAATCCTCGACGATCACCGCCCGCGCAATGTCGATGCCGAGCGCCTGGGCGGCGTGGAGATAGATATCGGGCGCAGGCTTGCCACGGGTGACATGCTCCTTGCCCGAAAAGATCCGGTCGCCAAACACGTCGCGCAGACCGATATGCTCAAGGTGCCGCGTGATCCAGGCGGTCGTGCTCGACGAGGCGATCGCCTTGGGCAAGGCGTCGGGCAGGCCAAGCACGAACTTGACCGCACCTTCGACTGCATCCACGCCCTCATGCATCGCGCGTTGGTCCTCGATTCGGCGCGCAGCGTGAAAGTCTTCCGGCAGCGACCGGCCGATCCAGTTTTCGACCGCGCCGATGAAGGACGCCCCCGACAACCCCATGAAATTGGCAAAGGAATCCTCAGGCGTCGTAGGATGGCCGATGCTCGTCAGATAGGCCGCGATCTGGCGATTGCCGACCGCTTCGCTTTCGATCAGGACACCGTCAAAATCGAAAATAATGCCATCGAAGGTCATGCACGCGCTCCAAACAAGGCGCTGCCAATGCGAACATGCGTCGCCCCCAGCATCACCGCCGTCTCATAATCCCCCGACATGCCCATGCTGAGACCGTCAAGGCCGTGGTCGCGCGCGAGCTTGGCCAGCAACGCGAAATAGGGCGCAGCCTCCGTGTTGGCCGGCGGCACCGCCATCAGCCCGCCGATCGGCAAATCCGCCGCGCGCGCCGCCTCGAGCAGGGCCGGGAGCTGGTCGATCGCGCAACCACCCTTTTGCGCTTCGTCTCCAATATTGACCTGGAGAAAGCAGGTCGGGCGGCGACCCTGTCGCTCCATCGCGCGGGCGAGCGCGGTGATGAGGGAAGGGCGGTCGACCGAATGGATCGCGTCGAACAAGGCGACCGCATCCTCGGCCTTGTTCGATTGCAACTGCCCAACCAGGTGCAGCGCGATGTCCGGGAACGCCGCGCGTAGCGCAGGCCATTTGTCCTGCGCTTCCTGCACGCGATTTTCGCCAAAAACGCGCTGTCCTGCGGCTAGAGAGGGCGCAATCTCCGCGGCGGATTTGGTTTTTGAAATTGCGATCAGCGTCACCGCATCGGGTTTACGGTCGGCAAGCGCGGCGGCGCGGGCGATCGTCGTCTGAACGGAAGCGAGCGCTTGCGCGGGTGCGGTGGGGTCGTCGATGGCCATTGCCGGCGCTATAGGCGGCGACATGGCCCTTCGTCACCCCATAAGCGAACGCGCACTGCCCAAGCTGTGGTTGATGACCGACGAGCGGATGGGCGAGGCGTTATGGGCGGCGCTTGCGGCGCTGCCGCGCGGCAGTGGCGTCGTCTTCCGTCATTTCGCCACCCCCGAGGCAGCGCGGATCGCGACGTTCAACCGCATCGCGACCATCGCGCGGCGGCGTGGCCTGGTGCTGGTGCGCGCTGGAGCCAATCGGCAGCCGGTCCATTTGGGCGCGGCGCATTCGGTGCGCGAAGGGATGGCAGCGCGGCGGGCCGGAGCCCATGCCATTTTGGTATCGCCGGTCTACCCGACGCGCACCCATCCGGGTGCCCGCGCGCTCGGGCCGGTGCGTGCGGCGCAGATCTCGCGCGCGGTTGGCCTTCCCGCGATCGCGCTGGGCGGCGTCACGGTCCGGCGATTCCGGGGCCTGAAACAGCTTGGCTTTGTTGGTTGGGCGGCGATTGACGGGCTCACGCCCCTTCGCCCCGGCAGAGTTTAGAAGCGGAAGGCCGTTCCGATATACACAGCCTGGCTGTCACGACGGCCGCTATCGGTGTTCGGCTGGGTGATCAGGCGCTCGCGCTCATCTTTATACCGCACGCCCGCAGTCACATCGAGACGGCGAGTCAGCGAATAGGAACCACCAACGTCGATCGAATAGGCCGGTGCATCTTCGGTCAGCTTGGGCGTGCCCGCAAGCGGACGATCCGCCCCGGCCTTTACGCGACCGGTGAAACGATTGCCGGTATAGCTGACCCCGACTTCAGCCGACTCACGGCCACCCGGCAGCCCCGCCAGATCGACCTTCGACACATCGCCCGAAAGCGCGAAGCGTTTCCAGCCAACGGCGACGCCGAGATTATAGGCAATTGGCGTAAGATTGACTGTTGCGGCGGGGACAGGTGCGCTGCGATCGACCACCGTCGTTCCGCGCGCCGACCGCGCCCGAATCGCAACCGTCACCGCATGCGATCCATCGCGTCGGCCATCCGACGGGGTGAAGCGAAAGCCGCTCGTGTCCAGCCCGCCACGGGCGAACAAAGCGGCGAGCCTTGGATCCGCCGAGGCTGGCGTAAAGGAACCGATCCCCCGCACTGCCAAAGCGTTATGCTTGGGTGCAGGGCGTACGCCGGGCATGTCGCTTGCGCCAACTGCGGGAGCCACAGCGATGCCGAGGGCGACAAGCGCCCCCGTAGCAATCCCGGACATCCAACGAGCAGAAAACACGCAAGGCCCCTCTTCCAGCGCCTGTTTGGCACCGTCATGTGACAACGCGCCTATCACGATTCAATTGCGTACCGCCACTATCTTGACTCAATTTCTCGAGAGAGTGTCACGAAGGACACACAGCACGGCTCCCCCGGCGGCGCTGGACGTGTCGCTTGCGGCACGCGCGAGACATTCTATAGATACCGACGTCCCCCAACACCCAGTTTTGTTCAGGAACCGCCGATGACCCGCCGCCCACGCACCGCGATCGTGGTTTCGTTCGCTCTTGCCGCCTCTTTGTCGCTGGGGGCCTGCGCCCATAAGCGTGCCCGGCCGCAAAGCGCCGATCTCGCCGCTTCGAAAGTGACCACGATCGGCGTCAACGCCTATCTGTGGCGCGCCAGCCTCGATACGCTGAGCTTCATGCCGCTGCTGCAGACCGATTCCAACGGCGGCGTGATCGTGACCGATTGGTACATCAATCCGGCAGCCCCCGCCGAGCGGATCAAGGTCACCGTCACGATCCTCGACCAGGATCTTCGCGCCGATGGCCTCCGCGTCGCCGCGCTGCGCCAGGTCAATCAAGGCGGACAGTGGGTTGCGGCCCCGGTCGAAGCCTCCACGGTGCAGAAGCTGGAGGATATCATCCTGACCAAGGCGCGTGACCTGCGTCGCGCTGCCGTAGCCCAGTAGGATCCAGCCCCTCATGGCGTCACGCTTCAACGCGCTGAAGGCGGACGCGGCATGGCAGAAGGTGTGGGACGACGCCCGCACCTTCGCCGCACGCGACGATTCCCCCAAACCGCGCTCCTATGTTCTCGAAATGTTTCCGTACCCTTCGGGGCGGATCCATATGGGCCACGTCCGCAACTATACGATGGGCGATGTGCTGGCGCGCTATCGCCGGATGACAGGCATGGAAGTGCTCCACCCGATGGGGTGGGACGCCTTCGGCATGCCGGCCGAAAATGCCGCGATGGAAAAGGGTGTTCACCCCGGCGGCTGGACCCGCGACAATATCGCGACGATGAAGGCACAGCTCAAACGGCTGGGCTTCGCGCTCGACTGGACGCGCGAGCTGGCGACGTGCGAGCCGGACTATTACGGGCACGAACAAGCGCTGTTCCTGGACCTGTTCGCGCACGGCCTGGTCTATCGCAAGGAAAGCTCGGTCAATTGGGACCCGGTCGACATGACCGTGCTCGCCAATGAGCAAGTCATCGACGGGCGCGGCTGGCGCTCGGGCGCGTTGGTCGAGCGGCGCAAGCTGTCGCAGTGGTTCCTGAAGATCACCGACTTTGCCGACGAGCTGCTCGAGGGCCTGGGCGGGCTCGAGCATTGGCCCGACAAGGTCCGGCTGATGCAGGAAAACTGGATCGGTCGCAGCCAGGGGCTGCAATTCCGCTTTGCGCTGTCCGATGGCGGTACGGTCGAGGTCTTCACCACACGCCCCGACACGATCTTCGGCGCGAGCTTCGTCGCGGTCGCCGCCGACCATCCGATCGCACAAGCGCTGGCTGAGCGCGATTCGGCCGCGACCGACTTCATCGCCTTATGCAAACGCGGCGGGACGACTGCGGCAGAGCTTGAAACGCAGGAAAAGCTCGGCTTCGACACCGGGCTGACGGCGGCTCACCCGTTCGACCCGACGATCCAACTGCCCGTCTACATCGCCAATTTCGTGCTGATGGACTATGGGACAGGGGCCGTGTTCGGCGTTCCCGCGCACGATCAGCGCGACATGGACTTTGCGCGCAAATACCATCTGCCAGTCCGCCGAGTCGTGTCCGATGGCGACGACACCGATCCCACCTTCGTCGGCGACACCGCTTATACCGGGCCGGGCACGCTGGTGAATTCCCACTTCCTCGACGGGATGGACATTGAGGATGCCAAGCGCGCGGTGATCCAGCGGGCTGAGGGGGAGGGCTGGGGAACCGGCTCGACCGTCTTCCGCCTGCGCGACTGGGGCGTCAGCCGCCAGCGCTATTGGGGCACGCCGATCCCGATCATTCACTGCGACGCCTGTGGTGCAGTGCCGGTGCCCAAGGATCAGTTGCCGGTGATCCTGCCCGAAGACGTGACCTTCGACATTCCCGGCAATCCGCTCGATCGCCACCCGACGTGGAAGCATGTGGCCTGTCCCGCGTGCGGTGCGGCGGCGCGGCGCGAGACCGACACGCTCGACACCTTCGTCGATTCGTCCTGGTATTTCATCCGCTTCGCCAGCCAGCCCAAGGACAAGCCGTTCGATCGCACGGTCGCCGAGCAATGGCTGCCGGTCGCGCAATATATTGGCGGCGTCGAACATGCGATTCTGCATCTGCTCTACGCCCGCTTCTGGACGCGTGCGCTGCGGCACATCGGGATGCTCGACATTGCCGAACCCTTTGCCGGGCTGTTCACCCAGGGCATGGTGACGCATGAAACCTATAGCCGCCAGATTATCGAACTTGGCAGCGACGGCGTCGATTCGATCACCAAGCAGCGCTGGCTGTCGCTCGACGACATCGAAAAACGCGGCGACGGCTATGTCGAGCGCTTGACCGGCGAAGCCGTGACGGTCGGTCGCGTCGAGAAGATGTCGAAATCGAAGAAGAACACCGTCGATCCGACCGGCATTGTCGACCAATATGGGGCCGACGCCACGCGCTGGTTCATGCTGTCGGATTCGCCGCCTGAGCGGGATTTGCCGTGGAGCGAATCCGGGATTGAGGGGTCATGGCGCTTTATCCAGCGCCTGTGGCGGTTGTTCGATGGCGAACGCAGCGGGCTTGCGGCCGGAACCGACAACATCGCACTCGAGCGCAAGCTGCACCAGACGATCGCCGGTATTGCCCTCGATATCGAAGCGCTCGCCTTCAACAAGGCCGTCGCCAAGCTGTATGAGCTGGTCAACGCGATCGAACGGGCCGAGCCCTCGGCGTCGCGCGACACCGCGATCGACACGCTGATGCGGCTGATCGCGCCGATGGCCCCGCATCTGGCCGAGGAAGCCTGGTCCGTGGCAGGCAAGCCCGGCCTGATCGCCGATGCCCCGTGGCCAACCGTCGACGCGGCCTTGTTGATCGAAGACGAAGTCACCGTCGCTGTCCAAATCAACGGCAAGCTGCGCGATACGCTCGTTCTGGCCAAAGGTCTGGCCCGCGAGGAGATTGAGGCCGCCGCGCTGGGCTCTGAAAAGATCGTCCGCATCCTTGACGGCAAAGCGCCGCGAAAGGTGATCGTCGTGCCAGACCGTCTCGTGAATATCGTCGCATGAAGCGCGCCCTCGCCCTTGCTGCGGTTGGCCTCGCTCTGTCGGGATGCGGGTTGCATCCGCTCTACTCAGGCGGAAGCGCGGGGGCGGTTGCCACCACGCTGGCCGAAGTCGATGTCGCGCCGATTGAAGGCAAGGCCGGGTGGCTGATGGCCAACGCACTCCGGGATCGGCTGCATTCGTCGGCCACGCCGCGCTATCGGCTTGAGATCAAGCTCGACGACAAGATCGTCGGGCTCGGCGTGCGCCGCGACGACAGTATCTCGCGCGAGCGGCGGACCTTGCGGGCACGCTATCAGCTGATCGATTTGAACAACGGCGCGGTCCTGCTGGATGCGGCATCGGGTTCGGACGCCGGCATCGACGTGGTCAATTCCGAATATGCCACGATCGCGGCCGAGAATACCGCGCTCGAGCGCCTTTCGGGGATTGTCGCGGACCAGATCGTCGCGCGCGTCGCCACCTATGTGCAGCGAACAGCGCCTGAAAAGCCCTGATCCGATGTGCGGGGCGCGCGCATGAAGGCCAACCTCAATCAGTTGACCCGCGCCATCGATGCCGTGGCGACCAACCCCGATATTCGCCTGTATCTTTTGCACGGCCCGGATGAGGCCGGCGCGCGCGACGTCGCCGCACGGCTTGGCCGGATTATGGGTCCCGATGCCGAGCGTGTCGATCTCGAACCGGGTGCCCTGAAGAGCAATCCCGGTCGTTTGGCCGACGAAGCAGCCTCCATGTCGCTGTTTGGAACCGCGCGCTATATCCGCATTGCGGGGGCAGGGGAGGACTGTGTCGAAGCCTGCACGCTGTTGCTGTCGGCCGAGCGCGCGGGGAACCCGGTGGTGATGATCGCCCCATCAGTAAAAGGGTCGTCGGCGTTGGTAAAACTGGCGACCGCCAGTCCGCGCGCAATGGCCTGCGTCTTTTATGTGCCCGAGGCGGGGGAAGCCGACAAGATCGCGGCCAGCATCGCGCGGGAGCAAGGGCTGCGGACCACGGGTGGCACTGCCGCGCGTATCGCGCTGGCCGCAGGCGGGGATCGTGCTGTGATGACGCGAGAGCTTGAAAAGATCGCTTTGTATCTCGACGCGGCACCCGAACGCCCGCGCGAAGTCGATGATGCGACGCTCGATGCGATCGGTGCCGATTTGGGGGATTCGGAAATTTCGCGCGCGATCGATGCTGCGGTGGACGGCGGCCCCGATCGCCTGGCGGACGAGCTCAGCCGCTTGGGGGTTGCGGGGGTCTCGCCGATCCCGCTGCTGCGGCAACTCGTACGTCGGCTGATGACACTCGCCGAACTCCGCGCCGAGATCGATGGGGGAGCGAGCGCCAATGCTGTGATGGAACGCGTGTTCTTTCGCGAACGCGCAACCACCGCGCGGGCGCTGCAGATCTGGTCAGCCCCGAAAATCAGCGAAGCGATCGACCGCGTCCGCCGCGCCGAGCGCGCGACGATGGCGACGGGAAATGCCGGTGCGGTGCTGGCCGATTCCGCCATGGTCGCGGTGGCGCGCATGGCGGCACGTCAGCGCGGATAAGCCGCGCTAAATGCGTTCTCCGGTGAGCCGCTGGCAGACCATATCGAGCTGGTCGAGCGTGGAGTAAGACAGCACGAGCGTGCCGCCCTTCGCGCCATAGGTCACCCGCACCGACAGACCGAGCAAATCCGCAAGCTGATGCTCAAGCGCGGCAAGATCAGGATCCCGTCCGCCGCCATCGCTGCTATGGCTTCGCGGCGCTGGCTTCGCCGCGCGCGCCAGGCGCTCGGTGTCGCGCACCGACAGACCCCGCGCGACCACCTGATCGGCAAGCGCCTCGACATCAGCCGCCCCGATCAGCGCGCGCGCGTGGCCCATGGTCAGCGTGCCGGTGACGACGCGCTCCTGGATCGGGGAGGGCAGTTCGAGCAGTCGGAGCAGATTTGCGATATGGCTGCGCGACTTGTTGATCAGCTTGCCCAGCGCTTCCTGCGTGTGGCCAAAGTCTTCGATCAGCCGATGATAGGCTTCCGCTTCTTCGATTGCGTTCAGATCCTGGCGCTGGATGTTTTCGACCAGCGCGACTTCCAGCGTTTCAGTATCGTCAAACGCTCGCACGATAACGGGCACTTCGTGCAGCCGCGCGCGCTGTGCCGCGCGCCAGCGCCGCTCGCCCGCGACAATCTGATATCCCGTGCCGTGCGGCCGTACCACAATCGGTTGCAGCACGCCGCGTTGCGCAATCGACTGGGCCAGTTCCTCAAGCGCCGCTTCGTCAAAATGCCGCCGGGGCTGTCCCGGATGCGGCGTCAGCGATCCCACCGGCAGCGAGCGAATCCCCGGCGAGGTTTCCTTGCTACCGCCAACGGGTTCTTCACGGGCCAGATCGCCCATCAACGCGTTGAGCCCGCGGCCCAAGCCGGAGCGCGGCTTCGGACGAGCCTGCGGAACGTTTTGCGGCGCGGTCGAGTCGGTCATGCGGCCCTTGCAGGTTGGGGTTCGATATTGGGCAGCCGCGCGATCAACTCGCGGGCCAGCGCGATATAGGCTTCCGAACCCGGGCAGCGATAATCGTAGATCAACGCGGGCAAGCCATGGCTCGGCGCTTCGGACAAGCGCACATTGCGGGGGATCACGGTATCGAACACCACCCCGCCCAGCACCGCACGAACGTCGTTGGAGACCTGGTCGGTCAGCCGGTTGCGCCGATCGTGCATGGTCAGCGCGACGCCCATGATCGACAGGCCGGGATTGAACCGCTCGCGAATGCGCTCGACCGTGCTGAGCAACTGGCTGAGGCCTTCCAAAGCGAAAAACTCGCATTGCAGCGGCACCAGCAGCGAGTTGGAGGCAACCATCGCGTTGAGTGTCAGCAAGCCGAGCGAGGGCGGGCAATCGATCAGCACGACGTCCCACCGATGATCGGACCGCGCCAGGGCTCGCGACAAGCGATGCGTCCGCTCTTCATATTCGACCAGCTCAATTTCGGCACCCGACAGATCGACGGTAGCGGGAACGATGTCGAGCTTGGGGACGATCGTCGGCAATGCTGCGGCTTCGATCGTCGTTTCACCCAGCAAAATATCATAGGTGGAATGGTGCCGGTCAGCCCGTGCAATGCCGAGCCCGGTCGAGGCATTCCCTTGCGGATCGAGGTCGAGCAACAGCACGCGCAGTCCCGTCGCTGCCAGGGCGGTGCCGAGATTGATGGCGGTGGTGGTCTTGCCCACGCCACCCTTTTGGTTCGCTACGGCAATGACGTTCATCGGCGTGACACCCCTGATGCGAGAACGATCAACGAGTCCGGATCGGTAAGACTATGTTCCACGTGAAACACACCATGCCATTCCTGTTCGGCGGAGGCCACCTCGTCGCGAGCGGACCGCCCCTTGGGCAGAATCCAACGCGTCTCGGGGGTCGAACAATCCCTCGCCCACGCGAACAGTTCGGTCAAGGGGCCAACCGCGCGCGCCGAAATAATGCTCGCCTTCTCGCGCACTTTTTCGATTCGATCGCTTACGATATGGGTTCGATCGGCAATTCCGAGCCGGATCGCGGTCTCGGCCAGAAACGCGGCGCGACGCTTTCGCGGCTCGACCAGCCAGACTTCGCGCTCCGTGAGGGCTGCCACCACAAGCCCGGGAAATCCGGCACCGCTGCCAATATCGATCCACCGCCCCCGACTCTCGCCGTCCGCAAACCCAATCAATTGGGCCGAATCGACAATATGGCGACTCCATATCGCGTCAATCGTCGAAGGCGCGATCAGATTCTGTTGACGGGCTTCGTTCAGCACAATGTCCGCCAGACAGGCCATCGCAGCTGCTCCCGCCGCGCCAAAGCGGCCCTCCACCCACGCCTTCGCGTCGTCCTCGGTCACGCCGCTTTCCTCCGGAGATGCAACAAGATCGCGGTCAACGCCGCCGGCGTTATCCCGCGAACCCGCCCTGCAGCGCCGAGCGTTGCTGGCCGAGCGCTCGATAACCGCTCAATCATCTCGGTCGAAAGACCCGGAATAGCCGCGAAGTCGAGCGTGGCGGGAATCGCGATATCGTCCTGCGCGCGCAAGCCGGCAATCTCGCTTTCCTGGCGTAGCAAATAGGGCGCGTAGCGCGCGTCTTCAGCGATCTCGGCCAGCAATGCGGGTTCGATGCTGTGCACCAGTTCGGGAACCACCATCGCAATCTCCACCCCGGCCACGCGCAGCCATTGGTCCCCGGTGCGGGCGTGCGGATCCGCTGGGAGGCTAACCCCGCGGGCGATCAAGCAATCACTCGATACCGGCTCGGCAAGTCGGGTTTCCACTCTAGCGCGCTGCTGCGCCCGCTGCTCAAGCCGACGCAACCGCTCCGGCCCCAGACACCCGATATCGGCCGCGAGCGGACCCAGCCGGGTCTCGGCATTGTCCGCGCGCAAGCGCAAGCGATATTCGGCGCGCGCGGTCAGCATCCGATAGGGTTCGGTAATCCCTTGAAGAACGAGATCATCGACCATCACGCCCAAATAGCTCGACGCCCGATCGAGGATGATCGCAGCCGTACCGCGCGCCCGGGCGGCCGCATTAAGGCCAGCGATCAGACCTTGGCCCGCAGCTTCCTCATACCCGGTCGTGCCGTTGATCTGGCCGCAACAGAACAAGCCCGGCATGGCGCGCACTTCGAGTGTGGGGGAGAGCGCACGAGGGTCGATATGGTCATATTCCACCGCATAGCCGGGAGCGACAATCCGCGTCCGCTCCAGACCGGGGATCGAGGCGATCATCGCCGCCTGAATATCAACGGGGAGGGAGGTGGAAATGCCGTTGGGATAAACCGTCGCATCATCCAATCCCTCCGGCTCCAGGAAAATCTGGTGGCCGTCACGGTCGCCAAAGCGATGGATCTTGTCCTCGATTGAGGGGCAATAGCGCGGCCCTTGACCAGCAATGTCGCCGCCAAAGAGGGGGGAGCGATCGAGCCCGCCGCGAATGATGGCGTGGGTTTCCGTAGTGGTCCGCGTAATCGCACAATGGAGCTGGGGCAGGGGACGAGCCCGCGACATCGGCGACATCGTCCACGGATCGGTATCGCTGGGCTGCTGCGCGAGGCGCGCCCAATCGATGGTTCGTCCATCGAGGCGGGGAGGGGTGCCCGTCTTCAAGCGCGCCATTGGCAACTGTGCAGCGCGGAGCTGCTCCGCCAATATCGAAGCGGCGGCCTCGCCAATCCGCCCGCCAACGGATCGCTGCTCACCGCAAAACATCCGCCCACCGAGAAACGTCCCGGTTGCGAGCACAACCGCGCCCGCCGCGAAGACCCGCCCGTCAGCGAGCCGTACGCCTGTTATGGTGCCCTGATCGGCCCTAACCAAGCTCGCGACCTCTCCGGCGACGATTTCCAACCCTTCCTGCGCCTTGAGCATGGATTGGATCGCAGCCGCGTAGCGACGCCGGTCCGCCTGGACTCGCGGGCCTTGCACCGCTGCTCCTTTGCTGCGGTTGAGCATGCGGTAGTGGATACCGGCTGCATCGGCCGCGCGGGCGATCAGGCCATCAAACGCGTCAACCTCACGCACCAAATGGCCTTTGCCGAGCCCTCCAATCGCCGGGTTGCACGACATCGCGCCGATCTTGGCGGGCTCAAAACTGATCAAAGCGACGCGCGCGCCACAGCGCGCAGCCGCCGCTGCAGCCTCGGTGCCGGCGTGTCCGCCACCGACGACGATCACATCGAATTTGCTCATACGCTGTCGCTAGGTCTTGTGCCCCGCGCTGTCAAAGGCGGTGCCGCATGTTCCACGTGGAACGTCTGATTATTTGCCGATGCAAAAGCGCGAAAACACCGCGTCCAGCACATTCTCGATTCCGCTTCGCCCGGCGACGGCATCGAGCGCCTTGAGAGCACCGCGTAGCTCTTCGGCGATGATCAGAAAATCGTCCACGCCTGCCGCCTGAAGATGCCCAAGGCATGCCGCCAACAGCGCCCGTTGTCGGCGATTGGTCGTGAGCATATGTTCCTGCGGCAATACGGCGCGCGCTCTTTCCGCGATGATCGCCCACAGATCTTCAAGCCCATCCCCGGTTTTCGCCGACAAGGATACCGTGCAATTGGCCGGTACCATCGCCCGGTCCGCCAGATCTGCACGCGCATGCACGCGCAGATGATGAGGATCGCTCGGCGCGTCGTCTCCAAGCCACAAAACCACGTCGGCACTTGCAATCGCCGCTGCCGCGCGCTCAATCCCAATGCGCTCGATCACATCACCCGGCGTGCTGGTCAGCCCGGCGGTATCGGTCAGAAGATAGGCTATCCCACCGCGCTCAACCGGAACCTCGATCCGGTCGCGGGTGGTGCCGGAGATGTCGGAGACAATCGCGACCTCACGACCGGTGAGCGCGTTGAGCAATGTCGACTTTCCGCTATTGGGCGGCCCCGCGATGACAACGCGGATCCCGTCATACAGCCGCTCAACCGAAGGAGCGGCGAGCAAGCGGGCAATTTCCGTCGCCGTGGCCGCGAGCGCCGTGCCAATCTCCGCGCTGCTTTCGGTGGTAACATCGTCCTCATCTGAGAAATCCAACTGCGCTTCGACCCTGGCAGCGATCTCAATCAAACAGTCAGTCCAGCGATCGACATTGGCGCGCAGGCCGCCTTCGGCGATGCGCAACGCCGCGCGCCGCTGCGTCTCGGTTTGCGCGGACAGCAAGTCTCCCAAGCCCTCCGCCTCGGTCAGGTCGATCACCCCATTCTCGAGAGCACGGCGCGTAAACTCGCCAGCCTCGGCATGGCGCATGCCCGGCTGCGCGGCGAGGGCAGCCTCCACCGCGAGCACCACGGCGCGCCCGCCATGGATCTGCAATTCGACAACATCCTCCCCGGTCGCAGTCCGTGGCCCCGGGAACACCAGGACCAGCGCACGATCGAGCAAGCTTCCGTCACGCGGATCGTGAAGGGCGCGCAGTGCTGCCCGGCGTGGCAAGGGCAATGGTCCAGAGATTGCTCGCGCAACCGCGAAGGCTTCCGGGCCGCTCAGCCGGACAATTGCAATCGCGGCCGGCGGTGCCCCGCTTGATGTCGCAAAAATGGTGTCGCGCTTGGTCACGGCTGGATTACTTGGTCGCGCTTTCAAACATCTTGCGCCACATCCCCATGCCGGCATCGCTCATCGGCATCCAGCTCCGCACCATATTGTCGAGCAGATCGGGTGCGACCACGCCATCCATCGCGTCGGTCAGCATCGCGACATATTTTTCGTGAACCGGTGCAAGATCGGGCAGGCCCATGAAGCGGCGCGCCTCTTCGGGTGTACAATCGACTTCGACATTGATCTTCATCGCGCTTCTCCGCTTGAGCGGGCCTGCGCCGCGCTGCATACTCTGGCTATGTATGCGCGCGATATGGCCCGGATCGCAACGCCTGTCGGTGTTGTCACGATTTATGGCGACGAGATCGCGATAACCTCGGTCGAAATCGAGACGGCTGCGGCGAACCTGACATCGGGCACTTCGTCACCCGTGCGCGACGCCGCCGATCAACTCCAGGCCTGGTTCGCAGGGGAGCGCACCGCATTCCATCTGCCGCTCGCCGTCTCTCGTACCCCACGCGGCCAAGTGTTGCGCGATGCGATGATCGCGATCGGCTACGGGGAAACGCTGAGCTACGGCAGCCTTGCGGCAAAGATCGGGTCGAGCCCACGCGCGATCGGCCAGGCCTGTGCGCGCAACCCGTTTCCGATCATCGTGCCATGCCACCGTGTCACGAATGCCGACGGTTCGCTCGGTGCCTATTCAGCGGGAGCAGGGCCCGCGACCAAAAGCTGGCTGCTCGATTTCGAACGCCGCGACCAGCGCGATCGGCTTCTTTAGAAGAGCAACCGCAGCACGCCGATTTCATGATCGACGATGCCGTCGTAAATCATCCGGCCCGCGACAAAGAGAATCACGGCCAAGCCAATATAGGCGATCCAATGATACCGCCCGATGACGCGGGCGATGAAGTTCGCCGCCACCGCCATCAGCGTCACCGACAAAGCCAGGCCAAAAAACAGCACCGCAGGATGTTCGCGCGCGGCACCCGCGACGGCCAGGACATTGTCCAGGCTGAGCGACACATTGGTAATGGCAACTTGAAGGGCGGCCTGCGCGAATGTCTTGGGGTGCTTCGAGGCAGTATGGCCGCCACTTGCCGCTTCGGCCGTCGCACCGATTTCGCGATAGAGTTTCCACGCCACCCACAGCAGCAGGATTCCGCCCGCCAAGAGCAAACCGACGACATGCAAAAGTTGCGTCGCAATCAGCGCAAAGCCGATCAGGCACACCATCGCCATCACCACCCCGAGCGCGAGCACCTGCTTGCGCTGCTTGGCGGGGAGGCCGGCGGCGAGGGTGCCCAGCACCATCGCATTGTCGCCGGAAAAGATCAGGTCGATCAGGATCACCTGGCCAAGCGTCGCCAGGCCGGCAGCGGTGAAAACGTCTGCGATGTTGAACATGGGCTGCCCTCAACAAGCGGCATGGAGCACAGCCCCATGCCATCGACCGGACCTAGCCCGTCGGTCAAACCGATGCGAGTCCGACGGCACCCCGCCGCCGGACTGACATCGCTTACTGGTTCATGCTGTCGAAGAAATCTTCGTTGGTCTTGGAATTCTTCATCTTGTCGAGCAGGAATTCCATCGAATCGATCGTGCCCATCTGCATCAGGATGCGGCGCAGCACCCACATCTTGGAGAGCTTGCTCTGGTCGACCAGCAGCTCTTCCTTGCGCGTACCCGATTTACCCACGTCGAGCGCCGGGAAGATGCGCTTGTCGGCAACCTTGCGATCAAGCACGATTTCCGAGTTACCCGTGCCCTTGAATTCCTCGAAGATCACTTCGTCCATACGGCTGCCGGTGTCGATCAACGCGGTCGCGATAATCGAGAGCGAGCCGCCTTCCTCGATGTTGCGCGCGGCGCCGAAGAAACGCTTCGGACGCTGCAGCGCGTTGGCGTCGACACCGCCGGTCAGCACCTTGCCCGACGACGGAACGACGGTGTTGTACGCACGGCCAAGGCGCGTGATCGAGTCGAGCAGGATCACCACGTCCTTCTTATGCTCGACCAGGCGCTTGGCCTTTTCGATCACCATTTCGGCGACCTGAACGTGGCGCGTGGCGGGTTCGTCGAAGGTCGAGCTGACCACCTCGCCCTTGACCGAGCGCTGCATGTCGGTGACTTCCTCGGGGCGCTCGTCGATCAACAGGACGATCAGGAAAACCTCGGGGTGGTTGTCAGTGATCGCCTTGGCGATGTTCTGCAGCATCACCGTCTTGCCGACGCGTGGCGGCGCGACGATCAGCGTACGCTGGCCTTTGCCCTGCGGCGAGATGATGTCGATCACCCGCGCCGACTTGTCCTTGATCGTCGGGTCCGACGGATCGAGCGTCAGCTTCTCATCGGGGTAGAGCGGGGTGAGGTTGTCGAAATTGACGCGGTGGCGCACCGCCTCGGGATCATCGAAATTGACTGCGGTCAGTTTGACCAAGGCGAAATAGCGCTCGCCATCCTTGGGCCCGCGGATCTCGCCCTCGACCGTGTCGCCGGTGCGCAGGCCGAATTTGCGGACCTGGTTGGGCGAAATGTAGATGTCGTCGGGGCCGGCCAGATAATTGGCTTCGGGGCTGCGCAGGAAACCGAAACCATCGGGCAGCACTTCGATCGTGCCCAGCCCCATGATCTGCTCACCCTCTTCGGCCTGGACCTTGAGGATCGCAAACATCAAATCCTGCTTGCGCAGCGTCGAGGCGCTCTCGATGCCGAGTTCTTCGGCCATCGCGACCAGCTCGGCCGGCTTTTTGTTCTTCAGGTCTTTGAGATGCATTGCGGGCGTCCGGGCATAAAGGATGCTGGGGAAGGAGCTTCGGTCGGCGAAGGGTACGCGACGATGCTTGAGGAAGGAGGCCGCGACCGAACGGGTGGACCCGCCGCATTGCGACACGCAGGAGAGATACGAGGCCGGGTCGCGCCCGTCAAGGCGCGACGTGGCTCCTCAGAACGGCTGCACGATCGCAAGTATCACGATGAAGGTGACCAGAACCGCAGGCACCTCGTTGATCAGGCGCAATTGCCGCCCGGTCAGCGTCGGCTTGCCGGCCGCGAGTTTGCGAGCATAGCCCACCGCCCAACCATGATAGCCGCTGAGGATCAGAACCAGCGCCAGCTTCACATGCAGCCAGCCAAGCCCGTGTTGCCCGGAAAACAGACCGGCATTGGCGGCGAGCGTCAGCCCGAGGATCCACACCACCGTCATCGACGGGGTCAGGATGATCGTGCGGATCTTGCGCTCGCGATCGATCCATAACGCAGCCTCGGGCGAAGCAATGCCGCCGCTGGCCAAGGCTTCCTGGTGATAGACGAGATAGCGCGGCAGCATGAACAGGCCCGCCATCCAGAACACGACGAAGATGACATGCGCCGCCTTGACCCACAGATAGGCGTTGCCGAGCATTCCAATCATCCAGCGCTCCGAACAAAGGCGAGCAACTGCTCGACATGGGCAATCGGCGTATCCTGCAAAATGCCGTGCCCAAGATTGAAGACATGGGGCCGATCGGCAAAGGCTGCAAGGATGCGTGCGGCGGCCTGTTCCATCGCCGCGCCCCCCGCGATCAGCACCAATGGATCGAGATTGCCTTGCACGGGCACATCCTTGGGCAGGCTTGCCCCGGCCCATTCGGGATCGATGGTCTCATCGAGCCCGACCGCATCGACCCCGGTTTCCCGGACATAGGCTGGGAGTTTCTCCCCCGCGCCCTTCGGAAAGCCGATCACCGGCACACCCGGATGACGATCGTGCAACGCGCTGACGATGGCAGCATTGGGCGCAATCACCCAGCGTTCGAATTGCGCCGGGCTGAGGCTGCCCGCCCAACTGTCGAACAATTGCACCGCCTCGACGCCGGCCTCAATCTGTTTCGACAGATAATCGATGGTGCAGGTCGCGATCGCCGCGATGATCTCTTCGAATGCCGCAGGATCGCCATAAGCGAAACGCCGCGTTTCGCCCTGGTCGCGGCTCCCGTGTCCGGCAACCATATAGGTGGCAACGGTCCACGGGCTTCCCGCAAAGCCCAGGAAGGTGGTCTGGGGGGGTAGCGCCGCCGCAACCTGACGCACGGTCTCGTAAACCGGTTCAAGCCGCTCAGGGGCCGCCTGCAGGCCTTGTAGGGCATGGTCGAGCAGCGGCGGTGTCAGTGCAGGGCCTTCGCCCACCCCAAAGGTGAGATCCTGACCCAGCGCCGATGGCACCATCAAAATGTCCGAAAACAGAATCGCGCCATCAAAGCCGAACCGGCGGATCGGTTGAATCGTGACCTCTGCCGCAGCGGGGCTGTCGTTTACCAGCGCGAGGAACCCGCCCTTTTCTGCCCGGAGCGCCCGATATTCCGGGAGATATCGGCCTGCCTGGCGCATCAGCCAGACCGGCGGTGTGGGCTGACGTTCACCCAGGAGCGTAGCGAGCAGCGGCTTCTTCATCGTCGGAATCGTCTTACCCTCTTCTATAAGATTCTAGAATCTTGAAAGGATGAAGTGGTTGTAGGCACGTCGATAACGGGGCTTATGCGGTCATCCCCGAAAAGCCAACAGGCTGGCCTTTGTGTAAGGCCGACTCTGGCGTGAGTCGTTCGATCTGTCCCCATTATCCACAGCCTGTTAGCCGAATCGTCGGTTGTGCGCACGCATGTGGATAAGCGGCGGGTTATCCACCAAAGGGATGACGCTTTGCTGGACCGCGAAGTTGCGCTAGCGCTTCTCCCCATGTTGTCCACAGCATCGTCCACCCGGCCTTTTTGATGCGCCTGCATCTCCATTTGCTGTCGGATTCGACCGGCGAGACGCTCGAGAACATCGCGAAAGCGGCGCTTGCGCAATATGATGATGTCGAAACGATCCGTCACTTCTGGCCGATGGTGCGGACCGAGGCGCATCTCGAGCGCATCCTTCAGGAAATTTCGCAAAATCCGGGGCTGGTGCTGTTCACGCTCGTGAATAGCGAAACGCGGCGGACGCTCGAGACACGCTGCCGTGCGCTGGGGCTCCCGGCGGTGGCACCGCTGGACGGGGTGACGGGTGCGTTGTCCGGCCTGCTCGGACAAGCAGCCAAAGCGCGACCGGGGCGCCAGCACGTGCTGGATGCCGCCTATTTCGCCCGGGTCGATGCGATTCAGTTCACCATCGCGCATGATGACGGGATTCTCGCAGAAGATTGGGAAGAGGCCGACATCGTCTTGGCCGGTGTGTCGCGGTCGTCGAAGACGCCCACGTCGATCTATCTCGCCAATCGCGGGTTCAAGACCGCCAATATCCCGATCGTGCTCGAAAGCCCGCCACCCGCAAGCCTGTACACGTTGAAAAACCCGATCGTGGTTGGGCTGACGACCAGCGCTGACCGGCTCATTCAGGTGCGGCGCAACCGGTTGCTGTCGCTCAACCAGAAGGTCGAGACGGCTTATGTCGATCAAGAAGCGGTCACGCGCGAAGTGGCGTTTGCGCGCCGGATGTTTGCCGACAATGGCTGGCCGGTGATCGACGTAACGCGGCGCTCGATCGAGGAAACGGCGGCGGCGATCATTGCATTGGTCGGCGAACGCCGCGGCGATGTCCGGGGCGACGCATGAGAGTTGTGCTGGCGTCGCAAAGCGCATCGCGACGCGCGATGTTGGCCGCAGCGGGCGTGCCGTTCGAGGCGGTCTCTGCCGGGGTCGACGAGGATTCCGCCAAAGCGGCCCTCCTCGCGGACGGCTTTGGCGCGCGCGACATGGCCGATGCGCTGGCGGAGCTGAAAGCGATCAAAGTGTCCTCAGGGGATGGCCAGGCGCTGGTGCTGGGCTGCGATTCGGTTGTCGCGCTCGAAGACGGCTCGATGCTCGACAAGCCGCGCGACCGGGCTGAGGCGGCCGAGCATTTGCGCAGGCTCTCGGGCAAGCGTCACGAACTGGTCAGCGCGGCGGTGATGGCCGAGGGCGGACGCCCGGTTTGGCGAGTCGTCGATCGCGCGCGGATGCATGTCCGCCCGCTATCGGATGCGTTCATCGAATCGTATCTCGATCTCGAATGGCCCGAAATCGCGTGGTGCGTCGGCTGCTATCGGATTGAGGGTCCCGGTGCCCAATTGTTCAGCCGGATCGAAGGCAGCCAGTTCACCGTGCTCGGCCTGCCGTTGCTGCCGGTGCTGGATTATCTGCGGGTACGCGGGGTGATGACGTCATGATGTTCGCCGAAGTGATCGGGGATCCGATCAACCATTCCAAATCGCCGCTGATCCATGGCTTCTGGATCGAAGCGCTCGGGCTCGAGGCGAGATACGCGGCCCAGCAGGTGACCGCGGCGGGGCTGGGCGGCTATTTCGCCGAACGCGCGACCGATCCGAACTGGCGCGGATGCAACGTAACAATTCCCCATAAGGAGGCCGTGTTCGATCATATCGCCGATCCGGGGGGCGTGCGCGGGTCGATTGGCGCGGCCAATACCGTTTTTCGTACCGAGGACGGTACGCTCGCTTGCACCAACACCGACGCGGCCGGCTTTTATGCGCCGATCGCCGAACTCGACCTTGCGGGTGCGCCGGTGGTGGTGATCGGGGCGGGCGGGGCAGCGCGGGCGGTGCTGTTCGCATTGTCGCGGCTTGGCGTCGGGCCGGTGACGATCCTCAACCGCAATGTGCTGAAGGCCGCAGCCTTGCTGTCGTCCTTCGGATTGAAAGGCAAGGCGCTGCCGCTCGACGCGACGCTGCCGCCGGCGGCGCTGCTGGTCAATGCAAGCGCGCTCGGCATGGTCGGTCAGGCGTCGCTCGATCTTGATCTCGGACCCTTGCCCGACGATGCGCTGGTCTATGACGTGGTCTATGCCCCGCTCGAAACGCCGTTGCTGGCGGCGGCGCGGGCGCGCGATCTGGAGACGGTCGACGGTCTGGACATGCTGATCGGGCAGGCGGCGTTGGCGTTCGAACTGTTCTTCGGCGTGACGCCACCGCGCGACGAAGCCAGCGATGACCAGCTACGGGCGCTTTTGACGGCATGATTACGATTGGCCTGACCGGGTCGATCGGGATGGGCAAATCGACCGTGGCGGCGATGTTTGCCGAGGCTGGCATTCCGGTGTTCGATGCGGATGCCGCCGTGCACCGGCTGCAAGGCAAAGGCGGGCGCCTGGTCGACGCGATCGAGGCGGCGTTTCCAGGGTCAACCGGTCCCGACGGTGTCGACCGCACGCGGCTTGGGCCGATGGTGCTGAACGATCCCGCCGCCTTCGCGCGACTCGAGGCGATCGTGCATCCGGCGGTGGGCGAAGAGCGCGCTGCCTTTCTCGTTCGCCATGCCGATGCGGCGATGGTGGTCTTCGACATTCCCTTATTGTTCGAAACCGGCGGCGAAACGCGGGTGGATGTCGTCGTCGTGGTGTCCGCGCCCGCGCCGATTCAGCGCGCGCGTGTGCTGGCGCGGCCCGGTATGTCTGTGGAAAAGCTCGATTCCATTCATGCGCGGCAACTGCCCGACGCCGAGAAAGTCGCACGGGCGGATTTTGTCGTGCCGACCGGCGGATCGCATGAGGATACGCGGCGTGCTGTCCATGCCATCATCGCTTGCTTAGCGACCCGCGACGTCCCACTATAATGATCCTATGCGTGAAATCGTCTTCGACACAGAAACCACCGGCTTCAGTTTTGCCGATGGCGATCGCATGGTGGAGATCGGTTGCCTCGAGATGGTCAACCGCGTCGAGACCGGTCGCACCTTCCACGCCTATTTTCACCCGGAGCGGTCCATGCCGCCCGAGGCGCAACGTGTCCACGGCCTGAGCGACGCCTTCCTGGCGGACAAGCCGCTGTTTCCGCATCTGGTCGACGATCTGCTCGACTTTATCGGGGACAGCCCGCTCGTCGCGCACAATGCCAGCTTCGATTTCGGCTTTCTCAACGGCGAGCTGAAGCGCTGCGGGCGCACCACCGTCGCAATGGAGCGGATGGTCGATACGGTCGCGATGGCAAGAATGCGCCATCCGGGTGCAAAGCACAGCCTGGATGCCCTGTGCAGCCGCTATGGCATCGATCGCAGCCACCGCACCTTGCACGGGGCTTTGCTCGACGCGCAACTGCTGGCGCAGGTGTATGTCGAGCTGACCGGTGGTCGGCAGATCGGACTGGGGCTGGTCAGCGAAGCCGTCGAAGAAAGCGTGGTCATGGCCCCGGTTGCGCCAACCGTGGTGCGAGCGCCACGCGTGTTTGCGGTGAGTGACGCAGACCGTGCCCGGCACGCAGCGTTCTTGAAGACCGTGGTCAACCCTTTGTGGGGGAGCGACCACGCAATGTGATTTGGGGGGCCGTGGCACCCGGACGGTGTCAACTGCCAGCTGACGATCGTCACAACGACGCCAGCCTATTGAAGGAGAAGGTTCATGGATATTCGGGTTTCCGGCCATCAGGTCGAGACGGGCGCGGCCCTCAAGACCCATGTCGACGACCGGCTCCAAGCCATCGCCACCAAATATTTCGCGCGCGCCATCTCGGCGCAGGTCACCTTCGGCAAGGGGCCGCACGATAATCGCTTCACCTGCGATATCATCGCCCACGTCATGCAAGGGCTTATCCTGAAAGGCCGCGGCGACGCATCTGAGGCGCACGCCGCTTTCGAAGGCGCCGCGAGCAAGATTGAAAAGCAATTGCGCCGCTACATGCGACGTTTGAAAGACCGCAATGGCGGGTCCGTCACGGCCGTCGTGATGGATGCAGGGGGTACCGCTGATAATGCCGGCTACACCGTTTTCCAGGAAAGCACCGCCGAGGAGGAGGTCGAGGATTATCCGCTGATCGTCGCGGAGACACGTGTCGATGTGCCGGAGGCGTCGGTGTCGGATGCGGTGATGATGCTCGATTTGCGCAACACCACCGCCTTGCTGTTCCGCAATAGCGGCTCTGGCACCTATAATATGGTCTATCGCCGCGGCGATGGCACGATCGGGTGGGTCGAACCGCAGCGCCAGGCCTGATCGCGGTTGCTACGCGAGCATGTCCTAGTGGCATGCTCGCGCTTTCGCGGTTGCAGGATCGGCGCTATGGGCCTGCCACAAGACCCCGCCGTCACGCGGGCATGAGGATCGTAATGACCGACCTGCACGATATTCTGGTGCCCGACGCGGTGCTTGAGCGCGTGAGCGTGGGAACCCGCAAAGCGTTGTTCCATCAACTCGCGGCGGCGGCGGCGACCGTCTACGGCCTGGATGCCGGGGTCGTGCAGGACGCGGTCGCGACACGCGAAAAACTGGGATCAACGGCGTTTGGCGGTGGTGTGGCGATCCCGCATGGCAAGGTGCCGGGTTTGACGCAGGTGCGCGGCGTGTTTGCCCGCTTGGCGCATCCGCTCGACTTTGATGCGGTTGATGATCTTCCGGTCGATGTGGTGTTCATGCTGGTATCGCCGCCCGATGCGGGCGCGACTCATCTCAAGGCGTTGGCACGCGTGTCGCGCGCGTTGCGCGATCAGTTGCTGGTCGAAAAGCTGCGCGGTGCGGGGTCGCGCGATGCGCTGGTCGCTCTGTTGACCGCAGAGCAGGTCCGTGACGCAGCCTGAGAGCGCTCCCGGTCCATCCGGGCAAGCCGCGCATTTTCGGGCGTTGGAGGCGCTATATGCGGCGGCGCCGATCAACCGGTTGTTTGAATCGACTCTGGTCATCCCCGAGCCCGGCCTTGCCCGGATCCATTTCACGATCGATCAGCGGTATTTTCACGCAGGCGGGGCCGCGCACGGGACGAGCTATTTCAAGATGCTCGACGATGCCGCTTTTTACGCGGCGAACAGCCTTGTGACCGATCGTTTCTTGCTCACGACCGCGTTCAATCTGCTGCTGACCAAACCCCTGCGCGAAGGGCCGGTGACGGCCGAGGGGCGCTGGATATCCGGGCAACGCCGGGTGTTCGTCGCCGAAGCGCGGTTGATCGATGCTGAGGGCGAGGAAGCGGCGCGCGGCACCGGAACCTTCATGCGATCGCGCATCGCCTTGGCAGGGTTGCCCGGCTACCGCACCGAATGATGGGCACGCTGCCTTCCGGTATCCTGGTATCGGCCTTGTTGAAGCGCGTGAACGATTCCGGCGGGATGGGGATGGTGCGTGCCCGCGGCGATGCGGAATCGGGATCTATCCTGTTATTATTAAATGAAAATAATGGAACTTCCAAAGTGATGGAGCGCGCGCTCGATCCGCTCGGCAAGGTGATTTTGGTTGAGACCGGGCCAGCCGATCCCGCCGATGCGAAAGCGCGCGAGGCGTATTGGCGCAGGCGCCGCGACCGCGACCCGGATTTGTGGGTGGTTGAACTGGACATCCCGTCGGCGGAACGATTCGCCGCAGAAACGATCGCCTCCGGTTGACCACATCCGATATCCCCCTAGAAGTTGGGGTGTTAGCCACGTGCGTTGTGCCGTGTCGGGTGCGATCCGACCAGGTTACGCAGTCGGGGGGCTGTCCGGCGGGGTGACAATCGGGTCGACCCTGTCCGCGCACCAACCGCATTTTTGTAGTGTTCATGTCGTTTTCGAATCGCGTCGCAAGCCTCGCGGCGTTCTCTTTGGCCGTAACCGCTCTCATCGGTCTCGGCACTCCGGGCTTCGCTCAAGACCTTGGTCGTGTCATCAACGCCCAGTCTCAGCCTTCCGTTCCACAGCCCGTTTTGAATCCAGCCGTCGCGACGACGGTAACGAATGCGCCTTCGCTTCCCGACGCCAAGGCCGATGACGAGCAAGACGATGACAGCGTGGCCTATGGCACGCTGGACGCTGCGGTCGCCGCCCAGGCCATTCCCGACACGATCGATGAAGAATTGCAGTGCATGGCCGGCGCGATTTATTTCGAAGCCAAAGGCGAGCCGCTCAGTGGCCAGCTTGCCGTCGCCGAAGTCATTCTCAACCGCTCCAAGTCGGGTCGCTTCCCCAAGACGGTCTGTTCGGTTGTGAAGCAGCCCGGTCAATTCTCGTTCGTACGCGGTGGTCGGGTTCCGACCGTCGCGCAGAACAAGCAATATCGCACCGCGCTTGCGGTCGCTCGCGTCGCGCTGGCGGATGTCTGGGACAGCCCGGCGTCGGGCGCGATGTATTTCCATGCGCGCGGTGTCGCCGCAGGCTGGCATCGCGAACAGGTTGCCGCGATCGGGAACCACGTCTTTTTCCGGTGAACCAGCACGTCCTGTTTGACGTGTTCGCCTAATGTTCTAAAGTCGGGGGATGCTATCGTCGTCCCCCGACCCCGCGCTCCCAACATCAAGCTCGCTGGATGTGCCGTTCTGCGCCGCCCACGTCGTGCGCGGTACGGTGCGCATGCTGTTGCGCCACGATCTGGTCGCGTTGGCCGAAGTCCCGCTCGACGGCAATCGCCGCGCCGATTTGATGGCGATCGATGCGCGTGGTCAAATCGTGATCGTCGAGGTGAAGGTGTCCCGCGCGGATCTGCTCGGCGACGCCAAATGGACCGACTATCTTGATTGCTGCGATCGTTTTTATTGGGCGGTTCCGCACGGATTCGATGCCACCCCGCTCCACGGAATGGCCTTTTTGCCCGAACGCACCGGGATCATCGTGGCGGATCGCTATGATGCGGCGATCGTGCGCGAAGCGCATAGCGTGCCACTGTCCGCTGCCACGCGGAAACGGGCGACGCTCGCCTTTGGGCGGCGCGCCGGGCGCCGCCTGATCGGGTTGATCGACCCGGAGGCCGATGTCGGTTTGGGGTGAAGCGTTACAGCTTGGGCCCGGAGACGCCGCGGCGTTCCTTTTTGGGCGTGGCGTCGATCATCGTTGTAATCGCCGATCCGCGCTTATCCTGATGCGCATAGTCGCGTGCCGAAAATCCCTGCAGCCGATCGGTCTGGTCGGGATCGGCCCCTAGATCGAGAAGCGCACGCACCATCGTTGCATCGCGCCGCTGCACCGCGACGATCAGCGCCGTCTCGCCGCTGGCGTTGGCGAGGTTGATGTTGCCGCCACTCTTTGCGAGCACCTGAATCATTTCCAGCCGCCCGAGGCGCGCCGCCAGCAGGATGCCGGATTCCCCGCGACGATCTTTCAGATTGGCATCGGCCCCTTTTGACAGGAGATAATTCAGATACGGCATGTCGCCGCGCCGCACGACGATGTGGATCGCGCCTTCACCCGAATCCACATCGCGGGTGTTGACCACTGTCGCCCCGGGCTTGTCGAGAAAGCCGATGACCTCGTCATTCTTCCCATCCTTGATCGCCTGCAGAAATTTATAGCCGGGCGACTGGCCGAGCTGCGCGGCCGCAGGACCGGCGGTGATGGCGAGGGGGGCGGTGGCGAGCAACGCAAGGGCGATGGAGGCGGTGCGGAGGGTCATCGAAAACGTCCTGGCATGGTCGAGAGACACGAGCGGTTTGGAGCAAAGCTTGCGCCCGATGACCTAACAGATCATGGCTAGTCGCGCTATGAACCAGATCGCCCGTGCGCTTTCCGCGCTGTTTCTTGCTGTTTTACCGGTCGCCTGTAGCGGGCCCGCCACGCCGGCGCGCGCACCGCTGGACGGCGTTGCGCTTGGCGGTCCGTTCACACTGACCGACCAGGATGGCCGGGTGCGCACCGATCGCGATTTCGCCGGGCGCTATCGCATCATGTATTTCGGCTACACCTTTTGCCCCGACGTGTGCCCGACCGATATGCAGACGATTGGCGCGGGCTTGCGCGTGTTTGAGGGCAAGGATGCCAAGCGCGGGGCAAAGGTCGTACCGATCTTCGTCACCGTCGACCCCAAGCGCGATACCCCCGCAGTGTTGAAGGCATTTGTATCCGCCTTCCACCCGCGCATGGTTGGCCTGACCGGGAGTCCGCAGGCGATCGCGGCGGTCGCCAAGGAATATGGCGCGTATTTCGAAGCGGAAAAGCCCAATGCCGAGGGCGGCTATCTGGTGGCGCACGCGCGGCTTGCCTATCTTATGGATCCGGCGGGTAAGCCCGTCGCCTTGCTGCCGCAGGACAAGACGCCGCAGGACGTCGCGACCGAACTCGACCGATGGGTACGATGAGCCACGCCAATGACTAGCCGTTTCTGGGAAGAGCCGATTGACACGCTCGATCGCGGGCAGTGGGAGGCGCTGTGTGATGGGTGCGGCAAATGCTGCGTCCACAAGCTGGAAGATGAGGAAACCGGCGAGCTGTTGCCGACCAACGTCTCGTGTCGGCTGCTCGATCGCGAAACGGCCTTATGTTCCAATTACAAGCATCGCCATGCCTATGTCAGCGAGTGCGTGCGGCTCAGCCGATCGAATGTGCGAACGATCGACTGGCTGCCCGCGACGTGCGCGTACCGGCTGCGCGCGGCGGATGAACCGCTTTATGACTGGCATTACCTGGTCTGTGGGGATCGCGAGGCGGTGCACCGCGCCGGGCAGTCGGTGCGCGGCTGGACGGTGTCGGAGGACGATGCCGGCGAGCTGGAATTCCATCTGGTCGATCGCGAATTGTGAGCGCACCGCTCGAGGTCGTGCGCAACGCGCGGGCGCGGCGGGCACGGCTATCGGTGGATTCGGCAACGGGCCGTGTACGGCTGGTCCTACCGCCGCGGGCACCGCTGAAGCCCGCTTTGGCCTGGGCGGAAGGGAAAGCGGCGTGGATTGCGGCGCAGCGTGCGCGCTTGCCGCAGGCGCTCCCCTTCGAACCCGGCGCGCGCATTCCCTTCGGAGACGGCCAGTTGACGATCCTGTGGGATGAAGCCGCGCCGCGCCGAGTCGAGCGCGACGGTAGCATCCTGCGCTGCGGGGGCACGCGCGATGGCCTGTCACGACGCGTGGGTTTGTGGTTGAAGCGCGAGGCGCTGCGCGTGTTGAGCGACGAAACGGCGGAATTCGCCGCGCGCGCCGGGGTCAGCGTGACCAAGGTCGCGATTGGCGACCCCAAGACGCGCTGGGGCAGTTGCGCGTCGAGCGGCACGATCCGCTACAGCTGGCGGTTGATCCTGATGCCCGATTTCGTGCGCCGCTCCACCGTCGCGCATGAAGTCGCGCACCGCTTGCACATGAACCACAGCGCGCATTTCTACCGTGTGCTGGCGCTGCTCGACGAACGCGATCCCGACGACTCGCGCCGCTGGCTGCGCGCGAACGGTGCCGCGATTCACTGGGTCGGGCGCGAATCCTGACGGTCAGCGGGCGCGCGCGTCGGGCTCGGGGCCGGGCGCGGGCCGTCGCGACCTAGAACACGATCAAGCCAGGCTTGGTCGAGCTTGTCGCCATCGCCCTTCTTCTTTTCCACCGGCGGCGCGTCGGATTGCGGCGGCGGGCGCGTTTCGATCGGGTTGCCATCGGCATCGACGCGCTGACCCTGCTGGGCGGGCGGAGCCTGACCGGGATCGATCGGATTGCCATCGGCATCGACGAACAAGCCATTATCGGCTTCGCCGAAATAGGATTCCTGGTCGGGCTCCAGCTCGAATTCGGGGAGCGTCACTTTGGTGTCGAACTGCTCGACCGGGCGGTTGGCGACCGCCACCTTCATGAAGGCGGCAAAGGCGCGCGCGGGGGCGGTGCCGCCGTGCAGACCGGCGATCGGCTTGGCATCGTCGCGGCCCATCCATACGCCCGTGGTGAGGCCGCTGGAGAAGCCCAGGAACCAGCCATCCTTGTTGGATGTGGTGGTGCCGGTCTTGCCTGCAACCGGACGGCCGATCTGCGCCGCTTTGCCGGTGCCGGTATTGACGGTGGTCTGCAACAGATCGGTCATTTCCGCGGCGACATAGGGGGCGACCAGCACATGGCTGGTGTCGACCGACTGGGCGTAGATCGTCTCGCCCGACGCGGTCACCTTGGTGATCCCGTATGGGGTCACCGCCACGCCCTTATTCCCGACACTGGCAAAGGCGCGCGTCATGTCGATCACGCGCACTTCGGAAGAGCCCAGCACCATGGAAGGGTGGGTGTTAACCTTGGTGGTAATACCAAAGCGACGCGCCATGTCGGCAATGGTGCTGAAGCCGATTTCCTGCCCGAGCTTGGCGGCGACGGTGTTGACCGAATAGGCGAAGGCGGTGCGGAGCGACATCGCCCCACTATTGTGCCGCGAATCGTTGCGCGGGCTCCAGCCGTCGATCGTCACAGGCTCGTCGACCACCTGGTCCTCGGGCTTATGCCCGGCCTCGAGCGCGGCGAGGTAGACGAACAACTTGAACGCCGAACCCGGCTGGCGCTGCGCCTGCGTCGCACGGTTATAGTTGGAGGTGACATAGTCGGTGCCGCCGACCATGGCGCGGACGGCACCATCGCGGTCCATCGCCACCAGCGCGCCCTGCGCGCCCTTGGGGGCATTGTCGCGGATCGCGGCATCGGCGGCGCGCTGCATAGTGAGGTCGAGCGTCGTCCACACTTCCAGCGGGCGCTGCGTCTCGTCGATCAGAAGTTCCAGTTGCGGCAACGCCCAATCGGTGAAGTAGCGCACGCTGTTCTGCCGCGCCTCTGGCACGAACGCGATCTGGCTAACCTGCGCGTCGGCGGCCTGGGCCGCGGTGATCGCGCCCGTTTGCTGCATCAGCTTGAGCACGACGCCGGCGCGGCCGCGCGCGGCATCAATGTCGGCGGTCGGCGAGTAATTGGACGGGGCCTTGACCAGCCCGGCGATCACCGCCGCTTCGGTCAGGCTCAGATGGTCGGCACCGTGCCCGAAGAATTTGCGCGAAGCGGCGTCGATGCCGTACGCACCGCCACCGAAATAGACCTTGTTGAGATAGAGTTCGAGGACCTGATCCTTGCTGAACTTGCGCTCCAGCGCGAGCGCGAGAATGCCCTCGCGGACCTTTCGACCGAATTTCTTGCTGGAATTGAGGAAGATATTGCGCGCGAGCTGCTGCGTGATGGTCGACCCACCCTGCATCCAGCGTCCTCGTTCGATCCGGACCTGGACCGAGCGCACCATCCCGATCGGATCGACCCCCGGGTGCGAACGGAAGCGGCGGTCCTCGACCGACACCATCGCGTCGCGCATCACGGCGGGGATGCGGTCATAGGGCAGCCACTCGCCATAGCTCGGACCCATCGACACGATCACCGTGCCGTCGGCGGCGTGGACGCGAATCATCTGGCCATTGGGCGACGATTTCAGCTCGTCGAAGCTCGGCAGCTGCCCCTCGGACACATAGACCGTCACGATCAGCGCGATGAGGGCGAGCAACGCCAGACCGCCGCCAAGTTGGGCAAGCAGGACCAGACGCCGACGCCACAGAGGCGCGCGCTTGAGGCGGGGGGCGGGGGAGGAAGAGCGGGCCATTGAGTGCTGCAGCGTTAGGCTTCGCCGGTCATTCCGGCAAGCCGTCGCCGCTGCAATCAGCCATGCGACTCGTCGCTATCAGAACTCCCCCGGGCGCGAAAATCGAGGCTGAGCGAATTCATGCAATAGCGCAGTCCCGTCGGAGGCGGACCGTCCGGGAAAACATGGCCGAGATGCCCGTCGCAGCGCGCGCAGCGCGCTTCGGTTCGAGTCATGCCGTGCGTGCGATCGGTATGTTCGGTGACGTATTCGGGCGAGATCGGTTGGGTGAAGCTTGGCCAGCCCGAGCCTGAATCATATTTGTCCGCCGAATCGAACAAGGGCTGCGCGCAGCCGCCGCAGCGATAGATGCCGTCGGCCTTGTTGTTGTTATAGCGCCCGGAAAAGGCGCGCTCGGTCCCGGCCTCGCGCAGGACGTGATACGCCTCCGGGCTCAGCTTTTTGCGCCATTCGGTTTCGGACAGGGTAAAATGTTCCATGGCGCTAATGATCCTGTGGCGCGGGGGCGCGGTCAAGTCGGGAATGCCCGATCCGCGTGAATGCGGCAATCGTATCGATGATGCCAGGGAAGCGTCCGAGCATAGGCAGGAGCGCTGCCGTTAGCGCTGGCCATTCGGCTGCGTTGCGCACCGCTCCGGCCAGCCGGATCGGCCGGGCGGTGGCGTTGGCGAAGCGCGTCTGGAAGCGTGGTGCTCCCTCCGGCCCACCGGAGAGATAGGCATGACCCGCCCGGATTCCGCTGGCGATGGCGATGCCCATGCCTTCGCCCGCCAGCGACGGGATGACCCCGGCCTGGTCGCCAAGCCGAAACAGACCGGTCACCCCGCGCGTCGCGCGCCAGCCATAGGGCACGTTGGCGATCGCATCGATCGGCAAGCTATCGCTGCGATAGGCGAGGCGCTCGCCGAGCCGGGGATGGTCGCGCGCCAGCTGGTCGAGCAAGGCGGCGGGCGAGCCTGCTTCCAGCATCGCCGAGCGATGCACCGCAAGGCAGACATTGGCGCTGCCGTCCTCCTGCCGGACGATCCCGACATAGCCGCGATCGAACAGGTGCAGTTCGATCGCATCGCCAATCCGTCGATCGAGGCCGGGCGTCGGTGCAAGGCGAATGCGGAGCCCCAGGACCGGGTCGCGCCCGCGCGCTTCGGCCGGACGGGCGCTGCCGCGCACATCGTGCTTGCCGCTGGCGAGGAACAGCGCATCGCCGACCAGGTCGGTACCATCGTCAAGCCGCGCGGTGAGGCCCTCGAGCGCGCGCACCGTTACGCCGCGCTCCACCGCTGCACCCGCGTCGATCGCACGCTGCAGTAGCACGGTATCAAGCAAGCGCCGCGAGACGCCGTGCGCCGCGCGGCGCAGCGGCGTTTCCACCACGGTGTCGCCCGCGATCAACCGCACCGTGGTGATCCGCGCCGGGCCGAGTGCGGCCGGGGCCACGCCGAGCGCGTGCAAGGATTCTAGCGTGCGCCAGCTCAGAAAGCCGCCGCAAATCGCGTCGCCCGTCTCGCGGCTGCGCTCGACCAACAGATGCGGCGCGCGCGCGCGTGCCAGCACGATCGCAGCGCTCGCCCCCGCAGGGCCGCCGCCGATGATCAGCGCAGGTGTTCGACGCATAACCGAAACGGGAAAGCGCGGTAGACCTTGGCGGTGACGCCCGCCTCCGCCAGAATCGGGGGCCATTCCGCAGGCCGGTAGGAGCGGGCGATCGACAAAGTGCCGTCATGCCGCACGATCGGGTGCCACCGCGCCAACCGCGCCAGGATCGGAAACCCGAAATGCGCAAAGCCGTGGCGATGGAGGTCGTTGATCAGCCATCCCACCGCGCTTTCGCGCTCCATGAAGCGCAGGAACGCGATCAGTTGATCGTGCGTCATATGATGCGCGACCAGGCTGGAGATGACAAAGTCCCAGTCTTCGCCGGCCAGATCGGCATAATCGCCGGTGCTATAGCGAATCGGCAGCTCGGCCGGCGGATGCGCGGTCGCGGCGAGCGCGCTGCGCGGATTGAGATCGACGCCGACCAGTTCGGCAGCAATGCCGCGCCGCGCCGCCCAATGCGCGATCCGCCGCAACATATCGCCATCGCCAAAGCCGACATCGAGCAGCTTGAAGCTGCGCCGCCCAACCGTCGCGCGGCGCAGGAAATCCAGCGTCGGGCGCGCCGCCATCGTCACCACGTTGACCTTGGCGAGATCGCCGACCACCGCCGCATAGGTTTCGGGCGAGAGGTCGTCGGCGTCCATCAGCTCCTCGGCGATGGCGCGTTCGCGCAAGCTCATGCGACGCTCCGAAAGCCGAAACCCTCGGCCGCCAATCCCGGGCCGAAAGCCAGCGCGACCCCGTTGGTCACCGGCGGCCCGTCGAGCATCCGCGCCAGCACGAACATCAAGGTGGCGGAGGACATATTGCCATACTCCGACAGCACCGCGCGAGACGCGTCCAGCGCATCCGCCGGCAGACCCAGGCTGTGTTCGACCGCGTCGAGAATCGACCGGCCGCCGGCATGGACCGCCCATCCATCGATCTCCAGCCGCGGGCGTCCGCCGGTCGCGGCGGCGGCGAAGACGGGGTCGCTTAGGCCTGCGGCGATGCGCGCAGGGACTTCGCCCGACAAATGCATGGCAAAACCCTGATCGGTGATATCCCAGCGGATCAACGCGGCCGAATCGGGCAGCGTGGTCGCAAAGGGGTGGTCGAGCGCAAATCCGGCGGGCTCGGCGGTGACGAGCGCGGCTGCGGCACCATCGCCGAATTGCAGCATGGCGAGCAGCGGCTCGAGCGCGGGATTGTCCTGTAGATGCAGCGTCGACAATTCGACACACACCACCAGCACCCGCGCATCTGCATCAGATCGCACGATATGGCGCGCGCTGCGGAGCGCGGCGACCGCCGCATAGCACCCCATAAAACCGACCAGCAGCCGTTCGACCGAAGGGGCCAGGCCGATCCGCGCCGCGATGATCTGATCGATGCCCGGCGCGATGAAGCCGGTACAACTCGCCACGACCAGATGCGTAATACCCTCCAGCGCGACTTGCGCGCGCAGCGCCTCGATCGCGGCGATGCTCAGCTCGGGGGCGGCCTGCGCATAGAGCCGCATCCGCTCCGCCGTGCCGGGCAGGACCGACTTGGCATAAAAACCATCCGGGTCGACCGGGGATCCGCCCTGCGCACCCAAGGGCAGGACCGACCAGCGATGCGCAATCGCGGCGCGCCCAGCCATCCGGTCGAAGATGCGCACCGCCCGGCCGTCGGGCAAGCGCGCGCGCGCCCATTCGATGAACGCCGCATGGATATCCTGCGCCGGAACGGCGGTGCCGATCGCGGCAATGTGGGCAGTGCTGGACAAATGGGACCTTTGCGGCGGCGGGCGGGAGCGTCCGGCCCGGGAACAACGCTACGACGGCTGTTCCGATCCGGGAAGACACCCACGTTACGCATTCTCAACCTTCCCTACGTTTGAGCACCGCATTCGGATGCGCCGCCGCACAGGATTTTGGCTGGGGAAGGGGCGCTCTACCGAGCTTTGATCGCAAAGGAGGTCGGTTACGCCAGCGCGGCGATCAACTCATGCTGGCGGATTGGCTTATCGAGCACCGCGTGAAATCCGTTCATGCTGGCGACCGCGCGCAGCGTCGGGTCTGGATAGGCCGTGATCAGAATCGATCGGCCATGCCAATCGCGGCGCAGCATGGATCGCAGCACGCCGATGCCGTCGCCATCGGGCAGCCGATAGTCGGTGACCAGCCATTCCGCCGTCGAGACGTCGGTTTCTTCGAGCAGAGCGCCCGCGCTTGCATAAGAGCGTACGTCGAAACCGCGCCAGTGCAGCAGCAGATGCAGCGAACGCCGCACGCCTTCATCATCCTCTACCAGCAGCAGTTGCGGACGCGGCCCGGTGTCGACCGCGTTGTCTTCGTCCATTGGACCGCTCTCCCATGCCATCAGCGTCTAGGGATGCCGATCGCAGGGACGGCTGTCTTTACGTAGACATCCTAGGCTTGCTCCCCGAGCCCGGCGGCAAAGGCGATGCGCAGCGCATCCGACAGCGCATGGACTTCCAGCTTGGTCATCACATTGGCGCGGTGCACTTCGACCGTGCGCGGCGAAATGCCCAGATCATAGGCAATCGTTTTGTTGGGCAAGCCTTGGGCGAGGCGCTCCAGCACCTCCTGCTCGCGCGGCGTGAGCCGGGCGACCCACAGTTTCGCGGCCTCGCTCGATCGCGCAGCCGCATCGGCATGCGCGAGCCGCGCAAAGGCGCGCTCGATCGCCGACAGCAACACCGCCTTTTCGAACGGCTTTTCGATGAAGTCGACCGCCCCCGTTTTCATCGCCTGCACCGCGATCGAGACATCGGCATGGCCGGTGAGGATGATAACGGGCATGGTGATGCCGCGTGCGACCAATTCCTCCTGCACCGCCAGCCCGTCGATTTCCGGCATGCGCACGTCGAGCAAGACGCACCCCGGCTCAGCGGTCTTGATCTCGCGCAGAAATGCGACGCCAGAGGTGTGCAAGCGGACTGCATAACCTGAGGTTCGCAGCAAGAACCCCGCCGAGCGCCGCACCGAATCATCGTCGTCGACGACATGGATCAAGCGCTGGTCGCTCATGCCGCAAACTCCTCTACTGGAAGGGTGAATCGAAAGACCGTTCCGCCGGTCGGGCGCGGCTCTGCGCGGATGTGCCCGCGGTGCGCCTCCACGATCGTGCGGCAGATCGACAAGCCCAGCCCCATACCGGCGGGCTTGGTTGTCGCAAACGCCTGGAACAAGCGCGCGGCGATGTCCGGGGCGAGCCCCGGCCCCGTGTCGGCAACCGAAATTTCAACCATGGCGGGATCCAGCGCCCGCGTGGCAATCGTGATGTCGCGGACCTCCTGTCCGGCCACCGCGTCGATCGCGTTGCGGATCAGGTTCACCAGAACTTGCTGAATCTGGACACGGTCGACGGTAACCGTCGGAATATCCGGCGTCAGTTCGAAAAAGGCGCGCACGCCGCGCTCGCGTGCCCCGATCAGGGCCAGGCGGCTCGCCTCGTCGATCAAGCGCGGCAGATCCTCGACTCGCCGCTCCACCTCACCACGCGCAACGAAATCGCGCAGGCGACGGACGATCTTGCCGGCGCGCAGCGCCTCGCTGGTCGATTCCTCAATCGCTTCGCGCAGCAGCGCGGTCGCCTCCGCGCTGTCGGCGTCGAGCAATTCGCGACCGGCTTCCAGATAATTGGCGATCGCGGTCAGTGGTTGGTTCAGTTCATGCGCCAAGGTGGAGGCCATCGTCCCCATCGCGCTCAGCCGCGATACGTGAATCAGTTCCGATTGCAGCTCTTTCAACCGCAATTCGGCGTGCTGCTGCTCGGTCAGGTCGTGGATGAAGCCGGTAAAGATGCGATGTCCATCGCTATTCGCCTCGCCGACCGACAGCTTCATCGGAAATTCGGTACCGTCGCGCCGCTGTCCGACGACGATGCGGCCAATGCCGATGATGCGGCGCTCACCCGTTTCGCGATAATGGGCGATATAGCGGTCATGACGCGCGGCATCCGAGGGCGGCATCAGGATATCAACGTTCGCACCCACGACTTCGGCTTCGCTATAGCCGAACAGCCGCTCGGCGGCGCTGCTGAACGACAGGATGACGCCGCGCTCGTCGATGACGATCATCGCATCGGGGACGGTGGCAAGGATCGAGCGCAGGTGCAGTTCGCTGCGCGCCAACGCGGCCGCCGCTGCCTGGCGACCGGTAATGTCATAGATCATCTGCCCGAATCCGCGCAGCGTCCCATTGGCGCTGTGGATCGCGGTGATCGCGACGTCTGCGAAGAATTCGGAGCCGTCCTGGCGCACCCGCCAGGTGTTTTCGCGCAGGCGTCCGCGCGCGCGCACCTTCGCCATGTCGGACTCTGGCTTTGCCGCCGCGCGATCCTGCACGCTGTACAGTTTGTCGCCGCGTTCGCCGATCACGGCGTCGGGTCGGTAGCCGAACAGGATTTCGGCCCCCGCATTCCATGACCGGATTCGTCCCTCGGGATCGAGCACGAACATGGCGCGGTCGGTCGCACCCTCGACGAAGAGCGCGAGCGTCTCTGGGTCTACCGTGTCGCCTATCGCCATATCCGTGTCTTTGCCGTCCACGCGTCGCCCGTCCCATCCGTGAATTCACCTAGGCCCCTGTTTTGCGCCGGATCAAATCCGCAGGCGTGCCTTGGTCATACTCAGCCATAGAACTTAAACACGGAGGACCCTATGCGCACGTATAGATTTTTGGCGCTCGCAGCTGTTTCGGCGGCGATCGTTGCGTCGCCCGCTTATGCTGAAAAGGGGGATGTCCTGGTGCGCGTGCGCGCCATCGTCGTTGCACCGAATGAACGCAGCAGCGCCGTGACCCCAGCTTTTCCGGGCAGCAAGGTCGGCGTGTCGGATTCGGTGATGCCCGAAATCGACTTCACCTACATGGCGACCAAGCATATCGGTGCCGAGCTGATTCTCGCGACGACCGAACATAAAGCGCAGGGCCGCGGCACCCTGTCGGCCGTTCCGACGCTGGCCAAGACCTGGGTGTTGCCGCCGACGCTGACGCTGCAATATCACTTCCTGCCCGATGCCAAGATCCGTCCCTATGTCGGCGCTGGCATCAACTACACGATCTATTATTCGACCAAGGCGAGTGATGAATTGGTCAAGGCGATCGGGCCGACCAGCGTCCACATGAACGACAGTGTCGGCTACGCCTTGCAGGCCGGCACCGATATCGACATCACCAAGAAAGTGTTCTTGAACCTCGACGTAAAATATATCGGGATGAAGACCACCGCGCGGCTCAACACCGGCGGCGCAATCAACACCGCGCGGATCGACATCGATCCATTGGTGTTCGGCGTGGGCTTGGGCTTCCGTCTCTAAACCGCTCACCAAAAACCCCCGGGCCGCCGCTGCGACCCGGGGGTTTTTGTTGGTCAATGCGCCAGCAGAATCGGTACCGGGCAATCCTCGAGCAGCCGCCGCGTAACCCCGCCAAACAAGGCCTCGGTCAGGCGCGCATGGCCAAACCCGCCCATCACCAGATAGTCGGCGGCCTGATTGCCGATTTCCTTCAGGATCACCGTGCTTGCGCTATTGCCGCCTGCAGACAGCGTGCTGATCACCGGTTTGACGCCATGCCGCGAAAGGTAAGTGGCAGCGTCGCTTGCGGGCAGCGCAACGGAGCCGTCGTCAATCTCGAGCAACGTCACCGATGTGGCGAGCTGCAGCAGCGGGACGGCGGCGCGGAGTGCGGCTTCCGCTTCGGGCGAGCCATCCCATGCCACCACCGCCGTGCCGGTGAGATTGAGGCCGATAGCGCTTTCAGGCACGGCGAGGATGGGCCGGTTGGTGCGGATCAGCAGCTCGCCGGGCAAATTCGCCATGTCATGCGTTGCAAAACTCGGGAGTTTTGCGCTGACCACGATGAGATCGCTAAGCCGCGCTGCCCGCACGACTTGATCGCCGAGATTACCGGCGACATCGATCCAATCCCAGGGCACGTCCTCATGCGCCAGGCGCGGCTCGATCCGTTTGCGGTTGCGGGCTTCGGCCGCGCGCTCGTCCTCCATCAGCAGGGCGGCACCACCCAGCGATACGTAATCGTCCATCACCTCGGGCGCGATCGACACGTCGAGACAGGTGAGATGGCCGCGCAGCCCGCGGGCCAAGTCGAGCGCCACTTGCAGGCGGCCTTCTTGCCCGGAATCATCGTGTACCAGCAGTAGGATGCTTTTCATCGATCGGCTCCTCGGATTGAGAGGGGCCAGGATCGGGCGATCACGATTCCCGAACAATGCGTAGCTTTACGGACCGGTCAAACCGCCTTGCTGAAACGCCCTTCGCGCGCTTGGAGGGCTGTGTCGAACACCGAGGCGATCAGCCGCGCATAGGGGCGGCCCACCGGGTTGATCGTCACGGCGGTTCCCCGCCGCTCGACCAGACCCAGGTCAGCGAACGCGAGCAGGCGGTCAATATCCCCAATCACGGCGTGGCTGCTTTGGCGGTGTTCGGTGGCGACCTCGGCAACATCGACCCGACCGGTGCAGAGCAGCCGCTCGATCAGCGCGCCGCGCATGCGGTCCTCCGGCGTGCGCAGCAAACCGCGCGTCCCCATCAATAATCCGTTGGTGGCACCGACGCGGTAGCTGCCGACATGCTTCTCATTTTGCAGGAAAAACCCGTCAAACTGGCTGATCGCGGATGCGCCAAGGCCAATCAACGTGGTCGCGCGATCATCGGTGAAGCCCTGGAAATTACGGCGTAGCGTGCCCTCGCGCGCGGCGCGGGCAAGCGTATCCTCAGGGCGCGCGAAATGATCGAAGCCGATCGATTCAAATCCCGCTTCGACCAGCAGATCATGCGCCAACGCGCTTTGCCAGAAACGCGCCTCGGCGTCGGGCAGGAGCGAATCATCGATCCGGCGCTGACGCGGCAACAGCTGCGGCATATGCGCATAACCGAACATCGCCACCCGATCGGGCGCTAACAACAAGGCAGCAGCGATCGTTGCCGCGATATCGTCGAGCGTCTGGTCGGGCAGGCCATACATCAAATCGAGATTGAAGCGCGTAATCCCGGCACGGCGGGCATCGGCCATCGCCTGGGCAATCTGACGCCAGGGCTGCAACCGCCCGATCTTGGCCTGAACGTGCGGCGAAAAGGTCTGCGCGCCGATGCTGAGGCGGGAGACTCCGGCTGCGGCATAGCTCTGCGCGGTCTCTTCTGAAAAATGCCGGGGGTCGATTTCGACCGCCCATTCGGCGTCGTCCGAGATCGCAAAATGCCGCCGCAAGGTGGCGCTGAGCGCAAGAAAGGCGCTCGGTGCCATCGCGTTGGGGCTGCCGCCGCCGAAATGCAAAGACCCGACCGGAGCGCGGAGCGTGCGGCCGGCGCGCGCGATTTCATGCTCAAGCGCGGCGAGATAGCTGTCCATCCGCTCGGGACGGCCAAGCGCCCCGGTGTTGCAGCCGCAATACCAGCAGATTTCGTGGCAATAGGGGATGTGCAGATAGAGCGAGACCGGTGTCTCGACAGCCACGCTGGCGAGGGCCGCCCCATGCACATCGGGCAGCGGCGCGAACGCGGCCGCCGTCGGGTAGCTGGTGTAGCGCGGGACCGTGCGCGCGGCCAGATCGGGAAAATAGCGGTGCATGGTGGCGGCAGCGTGCATCGGCAATGCCCTTCAGGATTTGACGGCAATCAAGGAAAGCGCAGCTTCCGCGCCGTAGATCGCGTGTTGGATCATTAAGAACAGGAGAGCGCGATGCTGTCGGACACCTGGTTTCTGGCCCTGGTGGTTGGAGCGACTGCCTGTTTCATGGCGGTCATGCTGTTCGCTTCGGTCAGCGATCGCGATCCCAACCCGCCCGGCACCGAATAACCTCATCGACGCGAGCCTCCCCCTGGCCGCTGCGGCATCCCTGCCGCAGCGGCCTTTTTTTGCTCAGGCGTCGCCATCATCGGCCAAGTGGAATTCATGCCACAAGCCATTGAGGATGCCGAAGCCGACAGCGAGGCCGAGGCCGAGAACCCAGGTGAAATACCACATCGATTGCGGTCCTTATCTTAGTAGAAATCGTGGCTGGCGGCGATCTCGCGTTCGCTCACCCGACCGAACATCACGCGGTACGCCCAGGCGGTGTAAGCGAGCACGATCGGCAGGAAGACGACCGTCACGATCACCATCAGGAACAGCGTCGATTCACTCGATGAGGCATTCCACACCGTCAGGCTGGAATGCGCATCGATGCTCGATGGCAGGATGAAGGGGAACATCGACAGCCCGACCGTTGCGATGATGCCGGCGGCCGAAAGCGTTGATCCGGCAAAGGCGGCTGGCTCGCTCTTCTCGCGAATGCCGACCAGCGCCAGCGCCGCGCCGACAAAGCCAAGGACGGGGGCCACCAGCATCCACGGATGCGCCGCGTAATTGCCAAGCCATGCGCCGCCCGATGCGACCGATGTCGAGCGCAGCGGGTTGGACGGGCCACTTGGATCAACCGCAGAGGTCAGTTCGAAGCCCATGCCACCGCGCGCAACGAACAGACCGCCCAGCGCGAACAGCACGATCGAGGCGATCGCCGCGCCCGTCCCATATACGCGCGCCCGGTCTTGCACCGCGCCGCGCTCGACCTTCATTGCCAGCCATGCGCTGCCATGCAGCAGCAGCATCGCCACCGACAACAGGCCACATAGCAGGGTGAAGGGCGTGAACAGGCCAAGCAAGCCGCCTTCATAGCTGGCGCGCATGTCGCTATCGATGCGGAATGGCGCGCCTTGCAGGACATTGCCGACCGCGACGCCGAACACCAAAGCGGGAACGAAACCGCCGACGAACAACGCCCAGTCCCAACCGGCCCGCCACGCGCGGCCTGGCCGTTTTGAGCGATATTTGAACCCGACCGGGCGCAGGATCAGCGCCGCCAGCACCAGGAACATCGCGAGGTAGAAGCCCGAAAAGCTGATCGCATAGACATAGGGCCAGGCGGCGAAGATCGCCCCGCCGCCGAGGATGAACCACACTTGGTTGCCCTCCCAGGTCGGCGCGATGGTATTGATCGTCATACGACGCTCGCCATCGGTCCGCGCGACAAAGGGCAGCAAGGCGGCAACGCCCAGATCGAACCCGTCGGTCAGCGCGAAGCCGATCAGCAATACACCGAGCAGCGCCCACCAGATCAGGCGCAAGGTTTCATAGTCGAATAGATGCATCATCGTGCTCCTCAGGCAGCGCGGGCCAGGGCGGGCGTGTCGGTGGGTTGCGGTGCGGTCTCGAGCGGGTCTTCGACCGGCCCATGCGCGATCGTCGCCAGGATCAGGCGCACCTCGATCACGGCAAGCGTTCCGTACAGCGCGGTAAAGCCGATGATCGTCGTCCACAGCATCGCCGGGGTCAGCGTGGAATTGGCGAGGAAGGTTGGCAGGACACCATCAATCGCCCAGGGCTGGCGGCCGAGTTCGGCGGTCACCCAACCCAGCTCGATCGCAATCCACGGCAGCGGGATGGCCCACAGCGCGATCCGCTGGAACCAGCGTGCCGTCATGTGCAGGCGCAGGCTGGCGAGGAGGAAGGCGGTGGCGAACAGCGCGATCATCAGGAAGCCGATTCCGGCCATGATGCGGAACGTCCAGAACATCACCGGCACGCTCGGCACCACGTCCCACGCGGTCGAGGCGATCAGCGCGGGGCTGGCCTTGCCGGGGTCGGCGATATGCGCCTTCAGCAACAAGGCATAGCCAAGGTTGTTGCGGTGCGCTTCGAACACGGTGCGCGCCGTGCGATCGGTCGGGTTGCGCTTCAGCACGTCGAGCGCGCGATAGGCGATCACCCCGGATTCGATCCGCTCCTGCGCCTTCAGCACCAGCTCGGACATGCCGGTGACTTCCTTGTCGACGCTGCGCGTCGCGATCAGGCCGAGCACCCACGGAACCTTGACGGCATAACGCGTGGTGCGGGTGGTGGTGTCGGGCAAGCCGAACAGCGTGATCCCCGCGGGGGCCGCTTCAGTGTGCCACTCCGCCTCGATCGCGGCGAGCTTCATCTTCTGGTTGTCGGTCAGCGTGTAGCCGCTCTCGTCACCCAGCACGACCACCGACAGCGACGAGGCGAGACCGAACGCGGCGGCGACGACGAAGGAGCGGCGGGCGACCGCGGTCCATTTCCCGCGCAGCAGATAAAAAGACGAAACGCCCAGTACGACGAGCGACGCGACGACATAGCCCGCGCTGACGGTGTGGACGAACTTTGCCTGGGCGACGGGATTGAACAGCACCGCGCCAAAGTCGGTCACTTCCATCCGCATCGTGTCGGGGTTGAAGGCCGAGCCGACCGGATTCTGCATCCAGCCATTGGCGATGAGAATCCACAGTGCCGAAATATTGGTGCCGACCGCGACCATGAAGGTCACCGCCAGATGTCCAAGCCGGGACAGTCGGTCCCAGCCAAAGAACATCAATCCGACGAAGGTCGCCTCAAGGAAAAAGGCCATCAGTCCTTCGATCGCCAGCGGTGCCCCGAAAATGTCGCCGACATAATGCGAGAAATACGACCAGTTGGTGCCGAATTCGAACTCCATGGTCAGGCCGGTGGCGACGCCGAGAACGAAGTTGATCCCGAAGATTTTTCCCCAGAATCGGGTGATTTCGCGCCAGATCGCGCGCCCCGTCATCACATAGATCGCCTCCATGATGACGAGCATGAAGCTCATGCCGAGCGTCAGCGGTACGAACAGGAAATGATACAGTGCGGTTAGCGCGAATTGCAGCCGCGACAGATCGACGACACCTATGTCCATGCGTGTATCTCCATCATCGTCGGTCGACGGCGCAGCTTCTCGGCACCGACGGGGGCCTTCAACCGGAATGCGGTTTAGCAGAGTATTGGGATTAGTACGTATTCGAGACGGTACGGTCGGGCGTATAGGCGGCGCTATGGCTGCGACGACCCAAAACGCCCGCGCTGGTGCGCACCCCGTGCGGCGGGGCCGACCGACGGCCCTGGCGGTCGGCAGCGCTGCGCGCGGATCGACCGTGCTTCTTTTGGGCGACGCGGTGGCGGCCATTCTGTTTGCCGCCGGGGTTGCAGGAGGCGTTGCTGCCCTGGCGCGGGGCATGCCGGCATGGCCCTGGGCGCTGCTGATGGTGGTGGCAGGGTTGGCGCGCGCGGCGGCGCTGTGGGGATCGCTGCGGCTGGGCAGTCGCGCGGCGGCGACCGCCAAATCCGCGCTCCGGCGGACGGCTGCACGGGCCGCACTGCGGCGCCCGAGCGGGAGCGGATCGGTTGGTGCATTGCTCGGCGCGGTGGTGGATGAGGTCGAGGCGATTGACGGCTATATTGCACGCTTCCTGCCTGCGCGGCAGGCGGCGGCGCTCGCACCGATGATCGTGCTGGCGGCGATTGCGCTGGCCAGTCCGGTCGCGGCGCTGATCCTGCTCGGCACGCTGATCCCCTTTGTCGGGGCGATGGTGCTCGCAGGCGGTGCCGCTGCCGATCAGTCGCGGCGACAGTTCGACGCCTTGGCGCTGCTATCGGGCCTGTTCGCCGATCGCGTCCGCGGTTTGCCGGTGATCCTCGCCTTTCAGGGGGAAGCGCGCGCGACCGAGCGCCTGGGCCAGGCCGCGCGCGAGGTCGCCGCGCGGACGATGCGGGTGTTGCGCGTCGCCTTCCTGTCCTCGGCGTCGCTGGAATTTTTCGCGGCGCTGTCGGTGGCGTTGGTCGCGGTCTACGCCGGGTTTGCGTTGCTCGGGCAGTTGCCCTTCCACGCTCCCGAACAACTCGATCTGGTGCGCGCCTTTTTTGTGCTGGCGCTCGCCCCCGAATTCTATGCGCCGATGCGCCGCCTCGCCGCTGCCTATCATGATCGACAGGCGGCCGAGACCGCCAGTGCGCGACTGGCCGCGCTCGATGCGGCGGCGATGCCGCCTGTCGGGGAAGGCCTTGCGGTGGTGGCAGCCCCGGCGATCGTGTTCGACCACGTCACCATCCGCTACCCCGGGGAGGACCGCGATGCGGTCGGCGATGTGTCGATCGAGGTTCGGCCGGGCGAGATCATCGCGCTGGTCGGTCCGTCGGGCAGCGGCAAAAGCAGCGTGCTGCACCTATTGCTGGGGCTCGTTCCGGCGCAGGAGGGGCGGGTTACGGTCAATGGCGCGCCGCTGAAGGAGATTGGCAGCGTCGCTCCGTTCGCGGCGTGGGCAGGGCAGGCTCCGGTACTGCTCGCCGGCTCGATTGCGGATAATATCCGGCTTGGCCGCGCGGATGCGGCACCCGCCGAGGTCGCGGCGGTCGCGGCGGCGGTTGGACTGGAGGATGCCCTGACGCGGCGCGTCGGCGGGCTTGAGGAGCGGCTCGATCATCGCGGTGGCGGTTTGTCGGGTGGCGAGCGTCGCCGCATCGCCCTGGCGCGTGCGCTTTTGAAGGACGCGCCGCTGCTGTTGCTGGACGAACCGACTGCACATCTGGACGCTGCGGCGGAGGCTGCGCTGATCGCGGTGATTGCGCGCGCCTGTGTCGGACGGACCGTTATCATCGCCACGCATAGCGCCGCGCTGGCCGCGATTGCCAATCGCATCGTCGATCTCGGAGCGGCGGCATGAGCGATGCGCTTGCACGCGTGCTGGCAGCGCGCCCGCGCGCCGAAAAGCAACAGGTCCGCCGCGCCGCGCTCTATGCCGCCCTGGTCGCGGTTGCCTCGGTCGCCTTGCTCGCTTTGTCGGGCTGGTTCCTGACGGCAGCGGCGCTCGCCGCCGGGGCGGGGACGGCCCTGGCGTTCAACTACATGCTGCCGAGCGCCGCGATCCGCTTGTTTGCGATTGTGCGGACCGGTGCGCGCTATGGCGAACGCCTCGCCAGCCATGATGCGGCGCTGTCGGCAATTGCGCGGGTGCGCCCGGCTTTGTTCGCGGCACTCGCCGCGACGCCGGTTGCGCGCGCGCTGAGCCTGTCGACCGGCGCGGCGTCCACGCGATTGGTTCAGGATGCGGGCGCAGTGGAGACCGCGCTGGTGCTGCGATCGGGCACGGTCGGGGGTGCCGCCGCGATTCTCTCGGGGGTAGCGTTAATCGCGCTTGCGGGTCCGCTTGCAGTCCTTGGCGTCATGGGGGTCGCGGCGTTGCTGATGGCGGTCAGCTGGGCTTTGTCGCGCCAGCTTGAGGACAGCGGACGCGCGCTGTTGCGCGAGGCGGAAGGGCTGAAGGCCCAGACCGCAGCTCTGGTCGAGGGTTCCGCCGAGCTGCGCTGCTATGCGCTGGAAGATTGGGCAGTGGCGCGCATTGTCGATGGCGGCACGGCCCTCGCCGCGGCACAACAGCGCGACAGCGATGTGCGGGCGGCGATCGAGGTGGCGTCGCCGGTTGCCATCGGCGTTGGGGCCGCATTGGCGTTGGTGGTGGCGGCCCCACACGGCGCAGCGATTGCCGCTTTGGCCGCGCTGGCGGCGGCAATGGCGCTGGATGGATTGGCCCCCGCGATCCGGCACGTCACGCAAGCGCACGCCGCGCGCGCCGCTTATGCCCGGCTGGGCGCGTTGCTGGATGAAGCCCCCCCGGCCACCCTGCCAGCGGTCTCGCTCGAGCCGGATCTGGTCCTGTATGGTCGGGCAATGGGGCCACCAGCGCGGATTGCGCTGCGCGGGGTATCGGGTAGCGGCAAGACCAGCTTGGTCGAGCGGCTGGTGGGCTTGCGCCCCGCGATTGCGGGCGAAGTGTCGCTTGGCGGGGTCGATATCGCTGTGCTGCCCGCGAGCACGTTGCGCGCGGCGTTCGCATGGCTACCGCAGGATGCCGCCTTATTGGCAGGCACGGTGCGCGACATCCTGGTGTTGGGCCGGGCCGACGCCCCCGAAGCCGCGGTGTGGGAGGCGCTAGAGGACGCCGCCTTCGCCGATCGTGTGCGGGCCATGCCGCACGGGCTCGATAGCTGGATCGGCGACAATGGCGCGAGTCTGTCGGGCGGGGAACGGCGGCGGCTGGCGCTCGCCCGCGCATATTTGAAGCCAGCGCCGTGGCTGCTGCTCGACGAGCCGACCGAGGGCCTCGACGCCGCGACAGCGCACATGGTGATCGCCCGGTTGGACGATCGGTTGCGGAGGTACGGGCAGGGGTTGCTGATCGTCAGTCATGCGCCTTTGGCGCTGGTGCTGGATGGGGAAATCACGCCGGCTTCGCCGCCCGCCGCGGCCGACCATCGCAGCGTGCTGTTCGTCGCCTAAAATCTCGCTAGGGTATCGATTGAGAGAGGATCGATGACCCGATGAGGATGCGGTGGTTGGCGGTGGTTGCGGTGCTGGTGGGGACCGCCTGCTCGCAGAATCCGGAAAGGCCGCCGCCCCAACACGCGTGCCCCGCGCTCGCGCCCGGCGCGATGCGTTGGATTCCGGCGGGGCGCTTCGTCCAGGGGGAGGACCCGCATTATCCCGAAGAGGGGCCGCCCCGCACCGTCACCGTGCCGGGCTTCTGGATCGACACGCATGAATTGACCAATGCCGAATTCGCCGCCTTCGTGAAGGCGACGGGCTATCGCACGATGGCCGAACGGAAGCCCCCGGTGCTGCCGGGCGCTCCGCCCGAAATGCGCGTGCCGGGGTCGGCGGTGTTTGCAGCGCCCTCCGGCGATGACCCGCGCTGGTGGCGCTGGGTGGTGGGCGCGCAGTGGCGGCATCCGTCGGGATCGAACGAGTCGATCATCGGCAAGGATATGACCCCCGTCGTCCAGATCGCCTATGAAGATGCCGAGGCCTATGCGCGTTGGGCGGGCAAGGCGCTGCCGAGTGAGGCGCAATGGGAATATGCCGCGCGCGGTGGCCAACCGGCTTTGCCCGAGCCGATCGACGGGCACGGCACGCCAACCGCCAATTACTATCAAGGCGTGTTCCCGGCGCGCGATCTTGGCATCGATGGCTATCGCGGCCGTGCGCCGGTCGGCTGTTTCCCCGCCAATGGCTATGGCCTGTACGACATGATCGGCAATGTGTGGGAATGGACCAGCGGGGTTGCCGACCCTGAAGGCGACCGGCGCGTGATCAAGGGTGGGTCCTATCTCTGCGCCGCGAATTACTGCGCGCGCTATCGCCCGGCGGCGCGGCAGTTTCAGGAATTGGGGCTTGGCACCGATCATATCGGAGTACGGCTGGTCGATAATCGCCGCGCGCCGCCGCATTAAGCAAAGGCTGCCGCTGGTGCGCTAGTCTTCGATACGCGCGAGGACCGCTTCGATCAGCCGCACCACCACCGCCTGGGCATCGGCAACCGCCAGTTCCTGGTCGTGCCGCAACAGGCGCCATGTCTGAAAGCTGAGCGGGACGTTGAGTGCATCGACGAGCGTGGTGTCGGCAAGGACGTGCGCCGGCAGCACCGCTTCGAGCGAGCTGCGCTCCAGCCGCAGCATCCGGCGATAATCCTGCATCAGGAATTCCGACTGGAAGCGTTTGATATTGGCGGAGATCCGGAAGGGCAGGATCGCCTCGAAGACGAGCGCGCGGCGCTGGGTGATTTCCAACAGCCGGTCGCGCCAGCGCGCCCCGGTCAAGGGTTTGAGGGCCATCGGCAACACCTGTGCCTCAATGAGCTGCGACATTTCGCTGTAGAGCGAGTCCATATCGGCAAAGTGCCGGAACACCGATCGCAAGCCGACTCCGGCGGTTTCGGCAACCCGTGCGGCGCTGGGCGCGATGTCGCCTTTGCCCACGAGATCGAGCATTGCCGCCACAATCTTGGCGCGGCTGCTCTCGCTGCGCGCGCGGCGACCGTCGGATGGAGGATTACTCTTTGGCCCGGAGACCGGCGTTATACTGCGCTTCATATCCACTGTGTGCGCTTATCCCTCTGATCCGCCTTGGTCTATTGTCCTCCTAATGTGGCATTGAATGTGCCATAAACTTGTCGCAGGCTCAACCGCATCGACATATGCCGAGGGAAGATGGCGGGGCGAATGCGTACATACGGAAAATGGGTATCGGCGATCGCCCTTATCGGGCTGGCCGGGGTGATCCTGGTCGGTGTCTTCCAGGCACAAATCGCGACCGCCCTGCTCGTGTGGATCGTCGATGCGCGGGTCGGGCGCGACACAACCGCGACCCTGCCCGATGGCCTGCATGTCGCTTTGTGCGGAACGGGCTCGCCCTTGCCCGATCCCACGCGGGCGGGGCCATGCTCGGTGGTGATTGCGGGGAAGCGCTTGTTCGTGGTCGATATCGGGGAGGGCGGCGCGCGCACGATCGTTGCGATGGGTCTGCCGATCGGGCGAATTGAAGGGGTTTTCCTGACGCATTTCCATTCCGACCATATTGACGGACTTGGGCCGCTGATGTTGCAAAGCTGGATCGCGAGTTCGGCGACGTCTCCCTTGCCCGTGCACGGGCCGACGGGAGTCGAGGCGGTCGTGGCGGGATTCGATGCAGCCTATGCGACGGATTGGGGATATCGCACCGCCCATCACGGCGGCGGCGTGGCACCTCCCGGCGGGGCGGGCGCGGTCGCGGTTCCGTTTGTGGTTCCCCAGGGTAACGCACGCCAGGTGGTGTACCGACAGGATGGGCTGACGATCACCGCCTTCTGCGTCGATCACGGCCCAGTTCGCCCCGCAGTCGGCTATCGCTTCGATTATAAAGGCCGTTCGGTTGTGTTCAGCGGCGATACCGGGCCAAGCGCATCGCTGGTCGCGGCTGCCAAGGGCGCGGATTTGCTGGTTCATGAGGCGTTGCAGCCGCACCTGGTCGGCTTGCTGACCACTGCGCTTGAGCGGAACCATCGCTACAATCTGGCGCAAGTCACGCGCGACATCCGCAATTATCATACAACGCCCGAGCAGGCTGCGGATGCTGCGAAAGCCGCCGGGGTTAAACGGCTTGTGCTCAACCATATCGTGCCGCCACTGCCCCTGCGCTTCGCCTATCCGGCGTTTCTCGGGGACTCCGCGCACCATTTCGCGGGGCCGATCACGGTGGGTGAAGACGGGATGCTGTTCAGCCTGCCCGCCGGCACGGCCACCATCTCGCAAAGCAAGCTCGAGTGACGCGCGCGGTGCAAAAGGGGCTGGCGCTGACGCTGGCGCTGGCCTTGATGCCGCTTCCAGTCGAGGGCGCTCCGCCCGCAGCGCGGCCGAATATCGTCCTGCTGGTGGCGGACGATTGGGGCTATTCGGATATTGGCAGCTTCGGCAGCGAGATCCACACCCCCAATATCGACGCGCTCGCCGCGCACGGCGTCCGCTTTGCCAATTTCCACGTCGCGGGTTCGTGTGCGCCAACCCGGGCGATGCTGCAGACCGGCATCAGCAACCACCGCGCCGGGCTTGGCAACATGCCCGAGACGATCCCGCCCGAGCATGTCGGCAAGCCGGGTTATGACACCGTGCTCAACCACCATGTGGTGACGTTGGCCGAGGTGCTGCACCAAGCGGGCTATCGCACCTATCTCACCGGCAAATGGCATTTGGGCAAGGCGAGCGACGGGCTGCCGACCGCGCGTGGCTACGATCACGCCTATTCGCTGGCGGATGCCGGTGCCGACAATTTCGAGCAGAAGCCGATCGCCGGGTTGTACGACAAGGCCGACTGGACCGAGGACGGCAAGCCCGCCACCTTGCCCACGCCCTTTTATTCCTCGACCTTCATCGTCGATACGATGTTGCGCTACATCGATGCGGGGCGGGGATCGGGCAAGGCGTTCTTCGCCTCGGTCAATTTCCTGGCCAATCACATTCCGGTGCAAGCGCCCGACGCGTATATCGCGCGTTATGCCCACGCTTATGATGGCGGCTGGAGCGCTTTGCGCGCGGCGCGGCAGGCGCGGGCAATCGCCATGGGGCTGGTTCCACCCGAAACGCGCGCGGCGGTGATGCGCTCGACCGCCGACTGGAACCGGTTGTCGCCCGATCAACGCCGGGCCGCAGCACGTGCGATGGCGGCTTATGGGGGGATGGCAGAGGCGGCCGATCATGAGATCGGGCGTTTGATCGACCATCTGAAGGCGACGGGTGCGTATGACAATACGATCTTCGTGTTCCTGTCGGACAATGGTCCGGAACCGACCGATCCGCGGGGGCGTCTGCTCAACCGGCTGGTGCTCGGGCTGCTGCGCGACTTTACGCCCGAGCATCAGGGCGAGCGCGGTACGTTGACCGCGATTGGGCCGAATTGGGCAAGCGCCGCTGCGGCACCGCTCGCCGGATACAAGTTTTCGGCCGGAGAAGGGGGCTTGCGTGTGCCGCTGATCGTGAGTTGGCCCGGCAATCCCGCGATGCGCAGCGGCACGATCGTCGGCGGCTTTACGCATGTTACCGATATTGCGCCCACCTTGCTCGCGCTGGCCGGGGTGCCCGCGCAGACCGGGCACTTTGCCGGGCGGGCGGTCGAGCCGATGGTGGGGTTCAGCCTGGCCGATATGCTGCTCGGCCGACGAACCCATGTGCATGGCGATACGCCGCTTGGCTATGAACTATCGGGCAATGCTGCGCTGTTCCGCGGGGACTATAAGCTCGTCAAGAACTTGCCGCCGCTCGGCGATGGCCGCTGGCAATTGTTCGACATCACGCATGACCCCGGCGAGACGCACGATCTGTCGCGGGAGCAACCCGCGCGCTTCATCGGCATGCGCCGCGATTACGCCGCCTTTGCCCAGCGTGATCAGGTGCTGCCAATGCCCGCTGGCTATACCGCCGACCAGCAGATCAGCGACAATGCCTTTCGATATTGGTTGCCCAGGGTCCTCCCGGCGATGTTGGGAGGAGCAGCGGCGTTGCTCGCGGGCGGCATTGTGCTGTGGCGGCGACGTCGCCGCGCTACGGCCAAGGCGCGCTAGCGCTCGCGCGTCGCCGCGAAGGTGACCTTGGGGTAGCGATCGGCGACATAGCCGACGTCCCAGGCGGTCTTCGCCAGGTAGACGGGGTTGTTGTCGCGATCCTTGGCCATTGACGTGCGGTTGAGGTCCATGAACGCCTTGAGATCGGCGGGATCGGCCGCCGACACCCAGCGGGCGGTGTCATAGGGGGCCATTTCGAGCCCGGCATCGACCTTATATTCCGCCTCGAGCCGCGAGAGCAGCACTTCGAGCTGAAGCTGCCCGACCACGCCGATGATCCAGTTCGAGCCGATTTCGGGATAGAAGACCTGCGTCACGCCTTCCTCGGCCATGTCGTCGAGCGCCTTGCGCAACTGCTTGGTCTTGGTCGGGTCCTTCAGCGCGACGCGGCGCAGGATTTCGGGCGCGAAATTGGGGAGCCCCGTAAAGCGCACGTCGGCGCGTTCGGACAGCGTGTCCCCCACCCGCAGCGTGCCGTGGTTGGGAATGCCGATGATGTCGCCCGGAAACGCCTCATCGGCCAGTTCGCGTTCGCGCGCGAAGAACAGGATCGGCGAATGGATCGCGATCGGCTTGCCGTGGCCGGTCGGCGTCAGCTTCATGCCGCGCTTGAAGGTGCCCGAACACAGCCGCATGAAGGCGATGCGGTCGCGGTGGTTGGGGTCCATGTTCGCCTGGACCTTGAACACGAAGCCGGTGACATCGGCGCGATCGGGCAGCACTTGCGCAGGCTCGGCGGGTTGCGGGCGTGGGCCGGGCGCATGACGGCCGAGCGCGTCGATCAGTTCGGCAACGCCAAAGTCCTTCAGCGCCGAGCCGAAATAGACCGGGGTCTGGTCGCCCGCGCGATACGCCTCGACATCGAATTCGCCATAGCCGCCAAGCGCAAGCTCGGCCTCGTCGCGCAGCGTCGCCAAACCGGGCGCACTCAGCACGCTTTCCAGCGCGGGGTCGTCGAGCCCGGTGAAACGCCGCGCCTTGCCCATGAATTCGCGGCTCGGCCCCTCGGGCTGGCTCAGCGCATTGGCGTGGAAATCATAAATCCCCTCGAAATCGCTGCCCATGCCGACCGGCCAGCTCATCGGCGTGACGTCGAGCTGGAGCATCTCGGCGACTTCATCGAGCAGTTCGAACGGCGGGCGCCCCTCACGGTCGACCTTGTTGACGAAGGTGATGATCGGCACCGAGCGCAAGCGGCAGACCTCGAACAATTTGCGCGTCTGCGCCTCGATACCGCGCGCGGCGTCGATCACCATCACCGCCGAATCGACCGCGGTCAGCGTGCGATAGGTATCTTCCGAAAAGTCCTCGTGGCCCGGCGTATCGAGCAGGTTGAAGGTAAGGCCGCCCATCCCCTCAATCTCGCGCTCGAAGGTCATCACCGAGGAGGTGACGGAAATGCCGCGCTGCTGCTCGATCTTCATCCAGTCCGAGCGCGCACGCCGATTGGCCCCGCGCGCCTTGACCTCGCCCGCCAAATGGATCGCGCCGCCGAACAGCAACAGCTTTTCGGTCAGCGTGGTCTTGCCCGCATCGGGGTGGGAAATGATCGCGAAGGTGCGGCGGTCGGAGGTGTGATTCATCAAAGGGTCTGCTCAAAGGAAAGGGCGATTCGCGGGCCGGAAGTCCACAAAGTCCACACTACGTCCCCCGTCTTTTGCCCCCGCGCCAAAGATCGGCACGGCAGTATGGCATAAGAGGAAGACGCACGGGTCACCGCGCGCTCTTGGCAGAAGTCCCGCGTGTAGGACAGCCCTGCCCTGCAGAGCCGTTCGACGGGAAACCTTGCCCACGCTTTACCGAGCGTGACCGGCGTTAGTCGCGGATCACGCGTCCGGCGACAGCGGCGACACGAAAATGCGCTCATAGCTGTGAAAGGGTGGCTCGACGAAGCGTTCGAGGATCGGTGCGGCTTCGGGATCGAGCGGGACGTTGCGGCGATAGGCGTTGTAGGTGGCTTCGTCGGGAAAGCCATATAGCGCGATCGCCACATCGCCCGGCCTGGCATGGCCCTTGCCGGGGAAGCTTAGGGTCGAATCGCCGGGTGCGGCCCGTGGTAGGAAGAAGCCATAGTGAAATCCGCCATGGCGCTCGATCAACCGCACCCACGCCCGGCCATAATCCTCGAACGCGGCCCGTTGATCGGGATCGAGCTGGTATCGCACTTCACACGCAATGGCTTTGGCGTGCATCCCGATCTTTCCTCTCTCCCATGTGCGACACAGCGGGCAATGGCGCTACGCGTTGAACAGCGTTTGCGATCGTTCGGTGGCGAAGCCTGCGATTCGCCCGGTCGTCGCATCCACGAAATAGCGCATCGGCTTCCAGTCGATTTCGGTCCACTCGACGGGCGGCGGCGTGACCTCGATGATCCAGACCGTGCGGTCGCCGATCTGGCCGGTGCTCGTCACGATGGAGGCACCGATCCATTCGTCCGGGTTCCGGGCTTCGACGAAAGCCCGCGCCGCAGCGATTGCCTCTGTCTTCTCGATCATGATCGAACCATTGGCACCGTGCGCCTCGCTTACTTGCCTGACCTGGGCCGTGACCTCACAAACGGCCGCTGTCGGCAACTCGCATGAATTTCCGGGTGTGGTGGACAGCCGTCAGGCTGCTTTTGGACCCGATCGCCGGTTAGCAGTCGTTCCCGCCCTTCAGAACGATGCGTGAAAATGAGAGCAAGACCGTCGATGATGGGCTTTCTCCCCACAGCCATGGATATTGCCATGTCTGTGGATCGTCTCGCCCTTGATGTTCGTGTATCTCCGAGCCCACCGAATAGCTTATCGCGAGCCGCCTGTTACCGGTCCAATGCATGTTCAAATTGTGGACGCATTCGTTGCTAAAAACTCGATCGGCAAGGCGGGGAAACTGCCCTGCATGAACGACATATATATCTTCGGAAACGCCAGTCGCGGGACCGCCGCTTAGGTCTTCTGCGTAAAGCGCCTCGATCTTCCCGTCAGGTGACCGAAGCCGATTATGTATATCTGTCGTTGCTGGCGATGGGTTACAGCCGCACAACGCGAGCGAGCCGATCAATAAGAAGCGCTTTGTCATTCGTACCTTGTGCCAGTTGGCGCTAACGGCGGCTATTGGTCAAACCGTGCAAACACCGCAGCGTCCAACATTGGGCGGTTTCGGTCATTCCGGATTTCCGAGTCTACGACCTAGATCTCCAGCGTGATCGCCATGGCGATGTGCTTGGTTTCGCCCGGTTTGAGCGTGAAGATGCCGGGCTTTTCCGTCAGCTCGCCCGTGAAACCGACCGGATCGGCAATACCGTGCCACGGCTCGATGCAGACGAACGCCGCGCCGGGCTTGGTCCAGATGCCGAGCATGGGCGTGTCGGGAAAATCGACGCGGAGCTGTGGGCCGGTCGATGCGCCGTAGCGTACGCTTTGCGAATGGACCGGATCCCAGATCAGCGCGTCCTCGGTGAACAGCGCGTCGTTGAGCGCGAGGGTGCGCCCGTGCAGCGGGGAGGGGCGGCGGCCGCTGGAAATCGCGCTGCCGACGAGTTCGCGCAAAGGGTCCGGCTCGTCCGCGGCAAAGACGATGCGGTGGTCGGCGCGGGGGAGGCCGTACGGCAGCGGCCAGGCGAAGGCGGGGTGGAAGCCGAAGCTGGCGGGCAGCGTGCCTTCGCTGCGGTTTTCGATCACCACTGCGATGGCGAGCGTTGCATCGGTGATCGTGTAAGTGACGCGGAGCGCAAAGGCGAAGGGATAGACGGCGCGGGTGTCGGCGCTGTCTTCCAGCAGGAACACCGCGCGCGTATCGGTCTGTTCGGCGAGGGTGAACAGGCTGCGGCGGGCGAAGCCGTGCTGCTTCATCGGATAGTCCGCGCCGTTAACGCGCAGCACGTCGCCACTCAGGCGCCCGACGATCGGGAAGAGCAAGGGCGCATGGCCGGTCCAGAAGGCGGGATCGGCGTCGGTCATCAGCTGGCGGCCATCGGCATCGCGCAGATGGGTCAGCTCCGCACCGAACGGGTTGATCGTGGCGGAAAGCTGCGGGGTGGCGATGGTGATCAAATTGGGTTGGGGCATGTCGGTCTGTCCTTGTGTAAACATCACACCCCCACTCGTCATGCCGGGCGCGTCCCGGCATCCACCGCGCCGCGCACTCCGCACCCGGAAAGCGCAAATCCCGGTGGCCCCCGGGACAAGCCCGGGGTGACGATACGCGCTTACCCCCGCAAGCTCGCGCCCAGCTTCGTCGCCGCGGCGACGACCTTGTCCGCCACCGCCTTCAGGTCCGCCTCGGTGAAGCTCTTTTCGCCCGGCTGGAGGGTGATTTCGATGGCGATGCTCTTGTGGCCCGGCTCGACGCCGGTGCCGGTGAACACGTCGAACACACGCGCAGCCACGATCGCCGCTTTGTCGGCGCCGCGCGCCGCCCGCACCAGTGCGTCGCCCGACACGCTGTCAGGCACGAGGAAGGCGAAGTCGCGCCGCACGGCCTGCAATGCCGGTGGCGCATAGGCCGCACGCGCGAAGCTCGACGCGCGTTTGGGCGGAATCGCGTCGAGATACAGCTCGACCGCTGCGACCGGACCATCGACGTCGAACGCGCGCGTGGTCAGCGGGTGGATCATGCCGAACGCCGCGAGCACCGTCTTCGGTCCCAGCCGCAGCGTGCCCGATTGGCCGGGGTGCCAGGCGTCGCCCGCGTCGCCCATCACTTGCAGATTGTCGACCGGTGCGCCCGCCGCCTCCAGCAGCGCCAGCGCTTCGGCCTTGGCATCGAAGGCGGTGAACAGGCTCGCTTTGCCAGTCTGCCAGCCGCGCGGCCGCGCCTCGCCCGCCAGCACCACGCTCAGCGTCGGGCGTTCGCCGTCGGCAAGATAGCGCCGCCCAAGCTCGAACAGGCGTACGCCGCCCGCACCCCGCTTCAAATTGCGCTCGGCTGCCGACAGCAAGCCGGGGAGCAGCGACGGGCGCATCACCTTCAGCTCCTCGCTGATCGGGTTGGCGAGCGTCCAGGTGCCGCCGCCGATCGCCTCGGCCTGGGTTTCCGACAGGAAGCTCCAGGTGATCGTCTCGTTGAGGCCGCGCGCGGCGGCGGCGCGGCGGACGCGGCTTTCGAGTCTTTGCGCAGGCGTCGCGGTCGGCTTGGCGACCCCCGCCGCGCGCGGCAGCGGGGTGGCGGGCACCGAATCGATCCCGACGATGCGGATCACTTCCTCGACCAGATCGGCCGGGCCATCGACATCGCGGCGCGCGGGCGGCGGCAGGACGGTCCAGTCGGCCTCAACCGCGAAGCCGAGCGCGGTCAGGATCTCGCGCTGACGCTCGGGCGCAACCGCCAGACCGCCGAGCGTTTCGGCGCGGGCCGGATCATAAGCGATGCGCTTGCGCGTGGTCGGCGGGGTGCCGGCATGGGTCGGCAAGCTGGCCGTGCCGCCGCACAGATCGAGCACCAGCCGCGTCGCGATGGCGAGGCCCGGTTCGAGGAACGCCGGATCGACGCCGCGCTCGAAGCGTGCGCGCGCGTCCGAGGTGAGCAGCAGCGCCTGGCCGGTGCGGGCAATGCCGTCGGGATCGAAATAGGCGCATTCGATCACGACATCGGTCGTCTCGGGGGTGACGCCCGAATCCTCGCCGCCCATGATGCCGCCAATGTCATGCACGTGGTCTGCGTCGGCGATGACGGTCATCGTCTCGGCCAGCGTATAGGTCTTGCCGTTGAGCGCGAGGACCTGCTCGCCCGCCACCGCCTTGCGCGCGACGAGGCCGCCCGACAGTTTGGCGCGATCATAAACGTGCAAGGGGCGGCCGAGATCGAACATCACGTAATTGGTGATGTCGACCAGCGTGGAAATCGAGCGCTGGCCGATCGCGGTCAGGCGGCGGCGCATCCATTCGGGCGCGGTGCCGTTGGTAAGGCCGGTGACGCCCTGCGCGTAGAAAGCGGGGCAGCCTTCGGCATCGTCGGTGCGGACGTCTGGGCCTGCGCCTGTGCCTTCGACGGGCGCATAAGCGAGCGGCTTGGCGGTGCCGAGCCCGGCGGCGACCAGATCGAGCGCGATGCCGCGCACGCCCATGCAATCGGGGCGATTGGGCAGGACGTTGATTTCGATCACCGGGTCGTTCAGCCCGGCATAATCGGGATAGGCCATGCCGATCGGCGCATCGGCGGGAAGCTCGATGATGCCGTCATGGTCCTCGCCCAGTTCCAGCTCGCGCGTCGAACACATCATGCCGTTCGATTCGACGCCACGGATCGCCGCGACCTTGAGCACCATGCCGTTCGACGGCACCGTCGCGCCGGGGGAGCCGAACACGCCGACGAGGCCTGCGCGCGCATTGGGCGCGCCGCACACGACCTGGAGCGGGCCGTCGCCGGCATCGACCGAGAGCACTTGCAATTTGTCCGCCTGCGGGTGCGGGGCGGCGCTTAGCACCTTGGCGACTTTGAACGCGGCGAGCTTGGCATCGGGGTTTTCGACGCCTTCGACTTCGAGGCCGATGCGCGTCAGCGTCTCGACGATCGTCTCGAGCGAGGCGTCGGTGTCGATATGCTGCTTCAGCCAATCGAGCGTGACCTTCATGCGCCGACTCCCTGGCTCAGCGTGGGCACATCGAGTGCCGAGAAACCGTAATGCTTCAACCAGCGCGCATCGCCTTCGAAGAAGGGGCGCAAATCATCCATGCCGTATTTGAGCATGGCGAGACGATCGACGCCCACGCCGAACGCGAAGCCCTGCCACTCGTTCGGGTCTAGCCCGCAGGCGGCGATCACCTTGGGGTGGACCATGCCGCTGCCGAGCAGCTCCATCCAGCCTTCGGACCCGCCGAGCACGCGGCGGCCCTTTTCCATCGTCCAGCCGACATCGACTTCGGCCGAAGGCTCGGTGAAGGGGAAATAGCTGGGGCGCAGGCGGAGCACGATGTCGTCGCGCTCGAAGAACGCCTTGAGGAAGGTCTCCAGCGTCCATTTGAGATGGCCGAGCGTGATGCCCTTGTCGATGACGAGGCCCTCGATCTGGTGGAACATCGGCGTGTGCGTCGCGTCCCAGTCCGAGCGATAGACGCGGCCCGGCGCGATGATGCGGATCGGCGGTTCCTGACCCATCATCGTGCGGATCTGCACGGGGGAGGTGTGGGTGCGCAGGACGAACATCTCCCTCTCCCCTTCAGGGGAGAGGGTCGGGGAGAGGGGCTGCGCTGGGTTGGAGAGGGCGTCGCCTGATGCAGACGTCCCCTCTCCCCGACCCTCTCCCCGGAGGGGAGAGGGAGAAAGATAGAAGGTGTCGTGCATCGCGCGCGCGGGATGGCTCTCGGGCATGTTGAGCGCGGTGAAATTGTGCCACTGATCCTCGATCTCCGGGCCCGTCGCGACCGCGAAGCCCAAGTCGGCGAAAATCTCCGCCATTTCGTCGAGCACCTGGCTGACCGGATGCACCGACCCGTGCGGTGCGGCCTCGGCGGGGAGCGTCATGTCGAGCGTTTCGCGCGCCAGCCGCGCATCGAGGTCTGCACGGTCGAGTGCTGCCTTGCGCGCGGCGATGGCGTTGGTCACCGCCTCGCGCACGCCCTGGATGCGCGGGCCTTGCACCAGCCGCTCGTCGGGCGACATGCCGCCCAGCGTCTTGAGCAAGGCGGTGATGCTGCCCTGCTTGCCGAGCGCCTGAACGCGAATGCCATCCAACGCCTCCAGCGTGGCGGCCGCCGCGATCGCGGCGAGCAGGTCCGTCTTCATAGGGTCGAGGTCGGTCATCGCGTGTCCGTTCGTGCTGAGCTTGCCGAAGCACCGGTCTTCGTCAGGGGGCGTTAGAAGAAACAACCGGGCTTCGACAAGCGTAGCCCGAACGGCGAGGCGGTGCCCCCAAAAGAAAAAGGCGCCGGTGTTGCCACCGACGCCCCAATCCTTGTGCCTCGCAGCAGGTCGCCTTTAGGCGGCCTGGGGCAGAGCCGCCTTCGCCTGCGCGATGATGGCGCTAAACGCGGCACCTTCGTGCATCGCGATGTCAGCCAGGACCTTGCGGTCGAGCTGGACACCGGCGAGCTTCAGGCCGTGCATGAACACGCCGTAGGTCAGGCCTTCGGCGCGGACAGCAGCGTTGATGCGCTGGATCCACAGAGCGCGGAAGTTGCGCTTCTTAACCTTGCGGTCGCGATAGGCGTACTGGCCGGCCTTTTCGACGGCCTGGCGGGCGATACGGATAGTGTTCTTGCGACGGCCATAATAGCCCTTCGCCTGATTGAGGATCCGCTTGTGCTTAGCGTGGGTGGTTACACCCCGTTTGACGCGTGCCATTCTTTAATTCCTTTCCGCTCAGCCGAGACCGTAAGGCGCCCACGCCTTGACGGTTGCCGTATCGGCCTTCGACAGCACCTTGGTGCGACGGTTCTGGCGGATGTACTTGGCGTTGTGGCTCATCAGCCGGTGGCGCTTGCCCGCGACGCCGTGCTTCAGCAGGCCGCTCGCGGTGAGCTTGAAGCGCTTTTTAACGCCGCTCTTCGTCTTGAGTTTGGGCATTTTCGTCCTTTCAGTTGTGCGACGATCTATGAACGGCCACGGCAGCCCATATCAGCCGGGCAGTTCTTCTTACGCGCAGGAAGGCGGGCCCTTACCGATGAGTCGCGCAAAACGCAAGATCAATGGCCGCGACAGGCGAGCAGCTCGAGAATTTCCTCAATCCGCGCGGGGTCGCCCGCAGCGATGACTTCACCAATCGAATCGCCGGTTAGCGGATCGCCCGACCAATCGCACATCCGCCCGCCCGCGCCCTCGACGATCGGGACGAGCGCTGCGAAATCATAGATTTTGAGCTGCGCTTCGACCACCACGTCGAGCCACCCGCTCGCCACGCACCCGTAATTGTAGCAATCGCCGCCAAGCACCGTGCTCATCACCGCCGCATCGAGATGCTCGAACGCATGGAGCTGGGTATCGTCGAACAAAGCCGGCGAGGTGGTCGCCAGCAGCGCCTTGGCGAGATCCGGGCAGCGCCGCGCGACGGCAGGTGCCCCATTGAACACGGTCGGGCGGCCCATCACGCCCAGCCAGCGTTCGCGCAGGATCGGCTGGTCGATCACCCCCATCATCGGCCAGCCTTCGATCATCAGCGCGATCAGCGTGCCGAAGATCGGGCGACCGGAGATGAAGGCGCGCGTGCCGTCGATCGGATCGAGCACCCAGGTCCGCCCCGACGTGCCATCCTTGGTGCCATATTCCTCCCCGATGATCGCGTCGGCGGGAAAGGCGCGTTCGATCAACGCGCGCATCGCCCCCTCGGCAGCTCGATCGGCCAGCGTCACGGGCGAAGCATCCGATTTTGCCTCCAGGCCGTGGTCGGTCCGGTAATACGGGCGAATGGCAGATCCGGCGGCATCGGCAAGGGCCGCCGCAAGGGCAAGATCGGTGTCGGTAACGCGCATCGCGCTTGCGTAAACCGGCCGGTCGCGTTGCGCCAGCCCGCAGGCCTCGGTTTTCCGCTCGAAATGCCCCGATCGCGCGTGCAGTCACGCTATATTAGCAGTTTTGCCCTACCTCCTTCCCGCAGGCAGAGCGGGCTATCAAGCGACGCTCTGCATAATTGGGGCCGATGGAGCGATGGGGGCAGCAAGGGAGGCGAGGCTGATTGCGGTCGAAGAGCGCGCTGACGCCGTCTTTGATCGCATTCGCGCGTTTTTGACGCTGCACCGGCTGGGCCCAGACCCGGTCCATTACGCTTTTGCCTATCACGTGATGACCAACCCGACGGGAGCGCTGGCGCGATCGGTCGCCACGCTGACCGAGGGTGGTATTCGCCTTTCTACCCGCGATATTGAGGCCTTGGGCGGCGGTCTTGCGCACCAGAACCCGCCGCATTGGGGGGAGACGCTGTCCCACCGGGGCGATGATGACGTCGCCGCCCGGCTGGTCGCGCAGACGCAGATGCACGTCGAAGGCTTTAGCGACATGATGCGCTCGATGCAGGCTGAAACCGCCGATTTCGGGCGGGATTTGGCCGCCAGCGCGAATGCGGTGCGCGGCGCTGCCACCGGGGCCGATGTCGTGCGCTTGGCCACCGTCATGCTGGACCGCGTGCAATCGGCCGAGTCGCGCCTGGCCGCCGCGACTCGCGAAGCCGAGCAATTGCGAGCGAAGCTCGAGGAAGCACGGGGCGATGCGCGGCGCGATCCATTGACCGGCTTGCCCAATCGCCGCGCGTTCGAAGAGGCGTTTTCCGAACAGTCTCTCACCGGGCAGCGTCTGTGTCTGGCGGTGTGCGACGTCGATCGCTTCAAGCGCGTCAACGACCAATTCGGTCACTCGGTCGGCGACCGCGTATTGCGCGCCATCGCTGCGGCCCTGCGTGAGGCGTGCACTCGCCATTTCGTCGCGCGGTACGGGGGCGAGGAGTTTGTCATTCTGTTCCGGGGCGACGACGTGGAGGACGCGCGCGCGACCCTGGAAACCGCCAGGGTCGCGGTGGCGGCCAAGCGCTACCGGATCCGCGAAACCGACGTTCCGCTTGGTGCGGTGACCTTTTCGGCGGGGATCGCGGTCGCCGAGACGGGCGAGCCGCTTTGCTCGGTTTTTGGGCGCGCCGACCGGTTTTTGTATCTGGCAAAAGAAAACGGTCGAAACCAGCTCTGCAGCAACGGCACATTTTACTAACAGTTGGAATAATAGGCCAACTGCGCAGCGCGCTGGTGGATCAACGCTCCACTATATTCGATATAAATCAGTCACTTCGCGAATTGGCACGCTCCCTGCAATTCCCTTGGCGTTGGCGATCGGATGGTCCGCTTCGCCACGAAAAAGGGAAAACTATCATGTCCGTTCGTTTTGAATCGCTGTCGCGCATCGCCTTTTCGCTCGCCGCCGCCGTCGCTTTCACGGTGGTTCTCGCATCCACCGCAGTGTCGCTCTCCCCGATCGCATGATCGGCGGGGGCGGCGCCTGTCGCTAAATCTTTTGATTGGCGCGCTTTACCGCGCCCACCGCGCGTGGCACCCTCCCGCGCAACGACAAAGAGGTGGGTATGATCCGTGTGCGCGTCCCAACGGTTCTCTTTAGCCTGATCGCATTGCTGTCCGCCTGCGGCGAGGGGGGCGGCACGTCGAGTGGATCGACCTCAACCCCGACCACGTCCACCCCGACCCCTACCCCGGCAAGCACCGGAACCTGTTCGTTGCGGGATCGGCAGGATTGGGCGGCGGCGCAATTGCGGGAATGGTATCTCTTTCCAGACACCTTGCCGAGCACGCTCGACCCGACACCCTATACCACCGTTGGGGATTATATCGACGCGCTGACCGCGACCGCGCGGGCGCAGCGCAAGGACCGCTATTTTACCTATCTGACCTCGATCGCGTCGGAGAACGCTTATTATAATTCCGGGTCCAGTGCGGGCTACGGCTTCCGCCTGACGCTTGACCCCACAGCGGGCCGATTGTTTGTCGCGGAGAGTTTTGAGGGGGCACCGGCGCTCGCCGCCGGGCTGGACCGCGGCACCGAAATCCTCGCGATCGGCACCAGTGCGGGGAACCTCCGCACGGTGTCGGCGATCCTTGCAGCCGAGGGCAGCGCCGGGCTCAGCACTGCGCTCGGGCCGGACACGTCTGGCACGAGTCGCACGTTTCAGGTGACCGACTCCGGCGGCACACGCACCGTCTCGATCAGCAAGGCCGATTATGCGCTGACGCCAGTGTCCAGCCGCTTTGGCGCGCAGATCCTCAACGACGGTGGACGGCAAGTCGGCTACATCAATTTGCGCACCTTCATCTCGACCGCCGATCCGGCGTTGCGCAGCGCCTTTGCGTCGTTTCGCGCAGCGGGCGTGACCAATATCATCATCGATTTGCGCTACAATGGTGGCGGGCTGATCTCGATTGCCGAGCTGATGAGCAATTTGCTCGGCGCGAATCGCTCGACCTCGGAGGTGATTGATTACACCACCTTCCGGCCCGAGAAATCGGCGAACAACATCACGGCGATGTTCGCGCCGCAGCCGGAGTCGGTCGCGCCGACCAAGGTTGCGTTCATCGGCACCTCCGGCACCGCGTCGGCGAGCGAATTGGTGATCGCCGCGCAAATCCCCTATCTGCACGCCAATGCCGGGCTGATCGGCACCAACACCTATGGCAAGCCGGTCGGCCAGATCGCGCTCGACCGCTCGCAATGCGACGATCGTCTGCGTGTCATTGCCTTCGCGCTGCAAAACGCCAATCACCAGGGGGCCTATTATAACGGCCTGGCGGGTACGGTGGAGGCGAGTTGCCAGGCCGATGACGACCTGACCCACCCGATGGGCAACCCGCAGGAACGGTCGACGCGCGCGGCGCTCGACTATCTGGCGGGGCGCAGTTGTACGGCTGTTACCGCCACGGCCACGAGCGCGTTGCAAAGCGGCCAGGCCGCACGCGTCGCGACGCTGCGGCAACCGATGGAACTGCTGTCGCCCGAACGCCCCGGCACCATCCAGCGGGAGGTGCCGGGGGCATTCTAGCCACTATTGCGCCGAAACGGCATCCTCGGCGGTCAGGTTCACCCGGCTCGTCGCCAGGTCGGTCAATTTGTCGTCGGTCGCATATTCTTCGTTGAGCGTTTCCTGCAGGATCGCGGCAACATCGGTGCGACCGAGCTGATTGGCCCAGGCAATCAACGTGCCGTAGCGCGTGATTTCATAATGCTCGACCGCTTGTGCCGAGGCGATCAAGGCCGCGTCGAGCACCCCCTTGTCGGCAATGTCGCCGGCAACTTCATTGGCTTCCTTGATGATGCCTTCGATCGCTGGGCAGGTGGCCCCCTTTGGCTGCTCACCGATCAGGTCGAACACTTGCTCCAGGCGGCGCACCTGACCCTCGGTCTCGCGCAGATGCTGGTCGAAGCCCGCTTTAAGCGTACCGTTGGTCGCCTTCTCGGTCATCTTGGGGAGCGCCTTCAGGATTTGATGCTCGGCATAATAAACGTCCTGCAACTGGTGCAGGAACAAGTCCTCGAAGGTCACAATGTCTTTGGTGAACAATCCCATAGCATGTCTCCTAACGCGTTTTTCGGGGGGCGGTACGCCGGGCGCGAAGGGGGGCACGCCCGGCGTCTGCCATCAACGGCGCGCGCGCGCAGAGGTTGCTGGCTGGGCCCGGAAATCATGTTGACTTCGATCAAGCGACGCTCTTTTACGGCGCGCGAATTGATGCGGGTCGCGGCACGGTTTGGGATTAAGGTCGCGCGGGGCCTTCCGCCCCGGTCAGGAACCGCAATGGCCAAGAGCCAGAAGAAGTCGAACAAGGAAGTGCGCAAGCCCAAGGCCGAAAAGGCCCCCAAGGCAAACGCGTCCAACCCAACCTCCAAGGGCCAGCCGGTGGCGATGGTCAACATCAAGGGATGAGCATGACGAACGACGACGACACCTTCGTCTATGACGAAGCCACCGGGGAATGGGTCGCCGCCAGTGCCGCCAGCACGCGGGCGAGCGACGATGATGCGGTGGTGGTGCGCGACTCGGTCGGCAATGTGCTGGCCGATGGCGACCAGGTGACGCTGATCAAGGATCTGACCGTGAAGGGCGCCGGGCAGACGCTGAAGCGCGGCACGCTGATCAAGTCGATCCGCCTGACCGGCGACGCGCAGGAAATCGACTGCCGTTACGACGGCATCAAGGGCCTCGTGCTGCGCGCCGAGTTCGTCAAGAAGCGCTGAGCTTTCCGATGGCGGAGCGCGCGATCAAGCTGCATCCGAGCTGGCGCGAACCGCTGTCGGCGGAGTTCGAGCAGCCGTATATGCAGGCGCTCAAAGGCTTTCTCGCGGCCGAGCGGGCGGCGGGAACGCCGGTCTTTCCGCCCCCTGCCGCCTGGTTCCGCGCGCTCGATCTGACCCCGCGCGAGGACGTGCGCGTCGTCATATTGGGGCAGGACCCCTATCACGGCGCGGGGCAGGCGCATGGCCTGTGCTTCTCGGTCCAGCCCGGCGTGCGCCTGCCGCCGAGCCTGCGCAATATCTATAAGGAGCTGGAGGCCGATCTCGGCATTCCGCCCGCGCGCCACGGCTTTCTGGAGGCGTGGGCCAGCCAGGGCGTGCTGCTGCTCAACGCCGTGCTGACGGTGCGCGAAGGGGCGGCTGCTTCGCATCAGGGGCAGGGGTGGGAACGCTTTACCGACGCCGTGATCCGCCTGGTGGCGGAAAGCGAGCAGCCGACCGTCTTCATCTTGTGGGGCGCGCACGCGCAAAAGAAGGCGGCGTTCGTTACCGACGTGGCGCAGGGCGGGCGGCATTTGGTGCTGAAATCGGCGCACCCGTCGCCTTTGGCCGCCCATAATGGATTTTTCGGCAGCCGCCCGTTTTCGCGGGCGAACGCGTTCCTGGTGGCGCATGGCCGGGCACCGATCGACTGGGCGTTGCCACCAGCCGCTTGAACGCTCAGCAGGGTTTCCCCTCGGTCGGCACGCGGCCAGTGCGGCGCAGCGCCTCCAGTTCGTCCTCGGTCTTGCGCTCGATCCCGGCGAGCTCGTCGCGCGCGCCGCTCTTGGCGAGGATCAGCTCATCGATCTTCATGTGCAAAGCGGCTTCCGAACGCTTCTGCTGGTTGAGCACCATCTGCGTCAGCGTGATCGCCAGCACCGATAGGATCAGCGTCAGCATATTCTCGCCCGCCTGGCCACTGACCAGAAACCACACCCCGCAAAACAGCGCGACCGTCGCGATCGCCGCCGGATGCCCCGCGAGATTGGCCCCGCGGTCCGAGACGCGGCACCCGAGCAGATAGAGTTTATGTGCAAATGTCGCCATCGTAACGATCCTCTCGCCGCCTTGAACGCGTCACGCGGACAACGGTGCCATCGGCATGGTGTAGGCTACCGTGGCCCGCTCGCCATCACGCGCCAGCGCGGCGAGGGGGCGGTGCTGGTGTCGGCGAGCGAATGGGCGTCGATCGAGGAGACGCTGTATTTGCTGCAGTCGCCTGCCAACGCGAAGCAGTTGCTCGAATCGATCGCGCGGCTCGATGCCGGGGAGGGCGAAGAACACGAGCTGAAGGTCATGTTCGACCGCGCGGCGTGGGCGCACTATGTCGCGTGGCAGATCGAGGACATACGGGTCGTCGAGCGCATCAACACGCTTTTGAAGGAAATCGCACGCGATCCGTTTCGCGGCACTGGCAAGCCCGAACCGCTGGGCCAGAACATGTCGGGCTGGTGGTCGCGCCGGATCGGGTGGGAGCAGCGGTTGGTGTACCGCGTGAGCGGCAAAGGCGAGGCGCAGGTGATCGAAGTGGCGCAGTGCCGGTATCATTATTGAGGCGCTTGTCGGTACTGGCTCGTTAACGTATATTTCGGGTATGGCGCAGATGAACGTTTTCCTTCCCGACGATCTCCAAAGTTGGGCAGACGCGCGCGCCATCGAGGGCGGGTTCAGTAGCACCAGCGACTATATCTGCGACCTGGTGCGGCGCGACCGGGAGGATGCCCAGAAGCTGGCGGCGTTGCAGGCGGCGATCGACGCGGGGCGTGCTTCGCCAGAAGTCGACACGTCGATCGAGGATATCATTGCTCGGGGAATGGCGCGCCACGGCCTGGGTTGAGGTTGGTATTGCGTTTGCCGCGGCGGATAATCAGGCTGATAGCGCGTGCGGATATTCATCGTAGGTCCGGCCACGAAGTTCGCGCCCAGCGGCCTTCTTATTGCGACCTCCCCACTGCTTGAAGAAGAAGGCCGTCCCTGCTCTGCGGCAAGCCTTCTCAATTTGATCGATCCATTCAACATTCATAGGGCGCGAGGCCGGACCTGATTCCCCGCCAACAATTGCCCAATCAATTCCGTCTAAGCTTATTGACCCAACGGGACCAATCAACGGCTCAAATGAAACGAAGCGGATCATGCCTGATATCGCAACGAGATGAGCAATTCGATCGACGACCGCTTCGTCTTCTACGGACGTACCAATCCAAACTTGAGGCAGGCGCGGTAGCTCATTCAGAGCGAACATCGCCGCCATCCTTTCGGGGCGTTTGGTAAGAACTTGAAACTGGTGCTGAGGGCACTGCTCCATGGTGGTCCAAACTGCCTGAATGAAGGCAGTTGGCACGTCTTCGTGAAAGAGGTCGGACATCGAGTTGACGAAGATTCGTTTCCCGCGCTTCCAGTTCACCGGATCATTCAAGGCAGAGGGATCTACGTTAACGCGTCCGGTCCAAACTGTGCGATTTCCGCTCTTTCGCGTCGTTCCCTCGTATTTGGAATGACCCATTGCCTGTAGGCGAGCCGCCATTCGCATGGCGTAGCAGTTGGTGCAGCCCGCAGAAGCGACATTACAGCCAGCCACAGGGTTCCACGTGACGTCGGTCCATTCAATCTCGGACATTCCAGACACTACTTTAACACCGCCGCCGCTAGTCGTTTCGCCAACTCGTTGGCTTGAGGACGCGGATTGGCACAGGCAAACACCAAAGAAAACTCATGAAGGCCGTTTCGTCCCAACGGCAGCGTGGCGTCTAGAACCCCGCCCGCAAAAACGGAGCGTAGTTGCTGAATCGCGACCTGTTCGAACCAAGCTGAGTTCGCAACTTTCCTTACCGTGGGCTGAACAATACCGAACAAATCTTTCTCGCCAGGCTCTTCGACCGCCGCGCCATTTCGCCATTCGGTCGTTCCCAAAAGCCGATCAATCCGACTTCCCCCTGGCTCCAAAATCGACCCGTCGGCCTTGATCTGTCTGCTCATACCAAAAACCGGCACAAGATACCAAAGGTCGACAGCCTCTGTTCTGCCCAACGCGCTGACCATCGAGAAATCGAGCTGAAGCCCGAACGGGTCTAGAAAAACGACTGCTCTACTCTTCCGCCAGTTTGTAGATTCGCAAAGCGCGATAAGCGCGTGGTTTGCGTCAGATTGCATGACCGTCACCCGATCGCGCAGGTCGGGAAATTGCTCCGTGACGATCGCCTCTAGTGAACGAGCGTTCTTCTGCTTTGCGTCATTCAGGACATAGCGGTCAAACGGCGTGCTGATATCAAGCGCCCGAACTGCCGACCCGATTGTGATGTCGTCCGCGTCGATAAGACGACCCTGACCTTCTTGTTGCCGCACGGTCGATGATCCTGAACCAGCGCACGCATCTATATACAGCAGATCAAAAGACTGTTTCTTCAGTGCCGTGGTGAAAGCGCTGAGATATTTCTGAACCGCCTGCAGCTTGCGTTCGGTATGTGCGCTGCCAAACTGCTGCGTAGTCACCGTCATAGCTATCTCCGCAAGGGAACATTTGGAGAACTACGCTCGTTCGGCAAGAATGGCAACGCTAGTTAGTCATGCTCCCGCCCGCCAGCGCCAATGTAAAGCTCGCGCCCTGACGCGTTATACAACGCGCTCATCTCCTCCATCCCCTTGATCGCCGCAGCCTTGCTGGCTGCCGCGGTCTCCGCGCCGGTCGGGCCGGTGGCGATGAAGCCTTCGACGCCCTGATTCTGCTTGCCCGCGAAATCGCGCACTTCCTGCGTGATCTTCATCGAGCAGAATTTGGGACCGCACATCGAACAGAAATGCGCGGTCTTGGCGCCTTCTGCCGGAAGGGTCTGGTCGTGATAATGCTCGGCGGTGTCGGGGTCGAGCGACAGGTTGAACTGGTCGCGCCAGCGGAAATCGAAGCGGGCGCGGCTGAGAGCGTCGTCGCGCAGCTTGGCGGCGGGGTGGCCCTTGGCGAGATCGGCGGCGTGCGCGGCGAGCTTGTAGGTGACCACGCCGACCTTCACGTCGTCGCGGTCGGGCAGGCCGAGATGCTCCTTGGGCGTGACGTAGCAGAGCATCGCGGTGCCATACCAGCCGATCATCGCGGCGCCGATGCCGCTGGTGATATGGTCATAGCCGGGCGCGATGTCGGTGGTGAGCGGCCCAAGCGTGTAGAAGGGTGCCTCGCCACAAACTTCGAGCTGCTTGTCCATATTCTCCTTGATCTTGTGCATCGGCACATGGCCGGGGCCTTCGATCATCACCTGCACGTCGCTCTTCCACGCGCGGTGGGTGAGTTCGCCGAGCGTATAAAGCTCGCTGAACTGCGCTTCGTCATTGGCGTCGGCGATCGAGCCGGGGCGCAGGCCGTCGCCGAGGCTGTAGGCGATGTCATACGCCTTCATGATCTCGGTGATTTCGTCGAAGCGTTCGTAGAGGAAGCTTTCTTTGTGGTGCGCGAGGCACCATTTCGCCATGATCGAGCCGCCGCGGCTGACGATGCCGGTGACGCGCTTGGCGGTCATGGGCACGTAGGCGAGGCGCACGCCGGCGTGGATCGTGAAGTAATCGACGCCCTGTTCGGCCTGCTCGATCAGCGTGTCGCGGAAGATGTCCCAGGTCAGATCCTCGGCAATGCCGCCGACCTTTTCGAGCGCCTGGTAGATCGGCACGGTGCCGATCGGCACGGGGCTGTTGCGCAGGATCCATTCGCGCGTGTCGTGGATGTTGCGCCCCGTCGAGAGGTCCATCACCGTGTCCGCGCCCCAGCGGATCGACCACACCATCTTGTCGACTTCGGCGGCGACATTGCTGGCGACCGCGCTGTTGCCGATATTGGCGTTGATCTTGACCAGGAAGTTGCGGCCGATCGCCATCGGCTCGCTTTCGGGGTGGTTGATGTTGTTGGGGATGATCGCGCGGCCGCGGGCGACTTCATCGCGGACGAATTCGGGGGTGACGTAATCGGGGATGCTGGCGCCGAACGACTGGCCGTCGCGGATCAACTGTTCCCTGGCGGCGGCGCGGCCGAGATTCTCTCGGATGGCCACGTATTCCATCTCGGGCGTGATGATGCCGCGCCGGGCATAATGCATCTGGCTGACGTTCGCGCCCGCCTTGGCGCGCAAGGGGCGCTTCACGACATTGGGATATTGCGGGACGCCGGCCGAGCGATCGGGGCCGGTGAGGCCGTTATCCTCGGGGCGGATTTCGCGGGCGTCGTAGGATTCGACGTCGCCGCGCGCGAGGATCCAGTCGCGGCGCAGCTGCGGGAGGCCGCGGTTGATGTCGATGTGCGCCTTGGGGTCGGTGTACGGGCCCGACGTGTCATAGACGCGCAACGGGGCTTCATTGGCCGAGGGTTCGAGCACGATCTCGCGCATCGCCACGCCCAGGCCCGGAATGTTGGGCGAGGGCACGTGGATCTTGCGGCTGCCACGGATGGCGCCGGTGGTGACGCCGATTTCGGTACGGGCGGGGATGTCGGCCATGGTGTCGCTCCAAAGACTCGGAATGGAGCGAAAACGGAAACCCACTGCGGACACCGCTCCCTCCCTCCGCCCGTGCTAACGGGATCAGGTTCAAACGGGTCGTGGCACCCGGCACCCATGAAAGTAGTACTTTCATGGGAACCCTCAGCCACCTCTCAGCTGCTCAGGCGCAGCCCCCCGGGGAATGGTGTCAGTGTAGGCGCATTGGCGGTGGCTGCAAAGCCCCGTAATGCAGGCTTAGTTGGCCGCGCTGGTCTTGATATTGCCGTTTACGCCGCCGGGGAAGAAGCCGCCGCCGACCACCGCATTCTTGTTGAGATACAGCACGTTGAGCACCTGGCCCGCCGTGCGCGCGAGCGCGAGGCCGTTGCTGTCGAGCGGAGAAATGTTCGACGTGACCGAATCGCCGACAATGCCCTGGTCGAGATCGGTCGATCCGTCGAAAGCGTCGCGCGCATTGCTGATCAGACCGGCATTGGTCAGCAGCGACGGGGTCGAGACCGAGCCCTTGGCGTAGAGCACGGTGCGGATCAGACCGGCGTGATACGACGTGGTGGCGTGAATGCCCGCCGCCGCATCGATCAGCAAGGTGGTCGCGATCGTCGATTGGCGACCGGTATAAGCGGTGACCACCACGTCCTCCAGCATGAACGCCGCCAGCAGGAAGTTCTCGTCGCTGGCATAAGGATCGAACGCCGCGCCTGCTGCGACGACGGTTGCCGCCTGCGCCAGCGCGCTGAAGGCACCGCTCGCGCTGCCATCGATGTTGATCGCAGGCTGCGCCACCGTCGCCGCACCCAACGCCGAGCGCAGGAACGCGACATGCGCGACCTTGTCGGCGGCGATCTCGCGCGCATATTGCGCGACCAGCGGATCGGTGAAGGTCACTTGCCGCCCGCCCGTTACCGCGCCCTGCACGGTCTGGTTGCCGTCGCCCTTGGCGATCAAGGCGGTGGGCAGGCCCGCGCCGGTTACCGCGACGGTGTAGAATTGCGCCTGGAGATAGGCGAGGTTGAGCAGGAAGTTGAAGCTGTCCTGATCGTTCAGCGTGTCGGTCGAGCTTGGGCTTGGCGTCGGCGTCGAGCTGTCGGTCGCGCTCGGGGTCGAAGTGCCCGAACCGCCGCAGGCCGAAAGCAGCGCACTGCCGCCGAAGGCGAGCGTCGCCACGCTCGCGCTGCGCAGGAAGTGACGACGCCCGGCGCGGCGGCGCTCTTTGGCATCGGGGGCTGGCACGAGGATATCGCTGTCGTTCACGGTAACTCTCCCATACGGGCGAAGGCAATAAAGAAGGCGGCGCTCAGTTGGCCGCGCTGGTGACGACCGTGGCATTGAGGCCGTTCGGATAGAACCCGCCCTTCGTCACCGCCAGGCTGTTGAGATAGAAGATGTTGAGCACGTTCGCCACGAGCCGGCCATAGGCGATGCCATCGGTACCGGCGGGCACGATGTTCGAGGCGGTCAAGCCATTCAGCGCCGCGAGCTGGCTGTTGGCGATCACTGCGGGCGAAATGCCGACATCGTCCTTGGTCGTTCCATCCAGCGAGTCGCGGACTGAGGAAATGGCATCGGCCTGGGTGCGCAGCGTGGCGGTCGTGGCACCCTTGGTGTACAATACGGTGCGGATCAGTGCGGCGTGATGCGCGTGCGCGGCGAGCAGCCCGGCCCCGGCATCGCGATAGGCGGGGGTGGAAATCAGCTGTGCCGCTGCCTTGTACGCGGTGACCACGACATCTTCCAGGAAGAAGGCCGACAGCAAGAAGTTCTCGTCGCTGGCAAAAGGATCGAACGCCACGCCCGAGGCGACGATGTTGGCGGCGCGCATGGCCAGGCTGAAGGCGCTGGTCGCGGTGCTGCCGAGATCGATCGCGGGCTGGGCGACGACGGCGGTGCCCAGCGTGGTGCGCAGGAAGGCGACCTGCGCTGCCTTCTCATTGGCGATCTCGCGCGCATATTTCGCGACGAGCGGATCGGTGAAGCTGACTTGCTTGCCACCGGTCACGGCACCCACGGTGGTGGTGCTGGCGCTGCCGGGGGTGAGCTGGGCGCTGGGCAGGCCTGCTCCGGTGACCGCGAAGGCATAGAATTGCGCTTCGAGATATTCGAAATTGAGCAGGACGTTCAAAAGGTTGGTGTCGCTGGTGGAGTCCGCCATGGCGCGCGAGCCAAGCGTTACCGCTGCGGCACCCACGGCGGCGATGGCCCCGGCACCAAGCGCGGTGCGGAAGAATTCGCGGCGTTCGCTACGCTGTTCGGCACCCGCTTCGAGTCGCTCGTGCAGCTGTGCGCCGGAGTCCTGGGGGAGATCGGTCATGCGGGCGAACCCTCTTTATCGTGAAACGGGCCTTCTGGCGCAGGCTGCGTGGCACCTCGGGCGTGGCGACGCAAGACTGGATTTCGCAGCCTTGATCAAGTTTGCGCCAGTTAGAGCGAGTTACGATCAAGCGAGCGTGCTTTGTCGGCCACACGCAAACCACCCGGCCGGTGCGCCACTGCGCCTCTGCCGGGTCGATCAGTCTATCGGAGGCTTGTTCAGAAGGTGTAGGCCAGACCGACTGCGCCCAGCCATTGATTGGGCGAACCGGCGATGCGGGTGACAGGGCTGTAGGAGAAGTCACCCAGCTCGCGCGAATAGCTGCCGCCGGCCAGGACCTTGAAGCCGTGGAGCAGATTGCCGGTAAGCGAATAGGTGACAAACCCGCCCGCCGAATAGCTTTTCCAGCCGCTATGCGCGTTATACGTCGGCAGGCCGCTGGCCAGCGCCTGGGTGGGCGTGATGCTGAAATAGCTGTCGGCATAACCCTGCCCGACATGCTGGGCCGACGCATAGAGACCAACGGCCGCCTTGGTGCTGACCGGGGTGAGATAGGTGAATTGCGGTTCCCAAATGTCGCTACGGTGGCCGCCGGACACGCCCTTGCGATAGCTGACCGACACCGACACCTTGTCGTATTTGCTGGTGATTACCCCGGTCTTGCCAATTCCGACATAGCCGCCAAGCTCGATCGCCGTGCCGCGTTTGCCCAGCGCACGAATGCGGGGGTCATCGATGCTGGAGAGGCTCGAGCGATCGAAATTGACCACGCCGATCGGGCCCAATTGCAGATCGATCGTCTGGCCGGGGCGGTTTGGGATCACATCCAGGCTGGCCCGGTCGCCGATGACCGAGAAAGCGAAGCCCTTGACCGAACCGATCACCACCGGCGCGGGCGTGAAGCGATAGGTCTTCGACCCTTCATAATCGGGAAAATACGCCCCGCCGATGCCGACCGTGACGCTATCCTTGTCGAAATCCGCAGCGATTTGATCGCGTTCGGATGTCGCTGGACGCTCCTGGGCGATGGCAGGGGCAGCACCGGCGAGCAGCAGCGCGGCGGCGGAAAGGTATAAACGGCGGTTGATCACAAGCAGCTCCGAGAAGAAGATTTGGCGGGTTAACGTCCTCGCGACCCGTTTAGCTCCGTTATAGCCCGATCAGAGCAAGTATCGCATGCGCACCTGTTGCCGATCAGCATCACCTGTCAGCGTGAAGCGGGCCGCCGCAAAGCGCGGCGGGCCGAAGCTGATCGGCGGGTTGCGCGAAAAGCCAAAGCCTTCGCGCGGGATACCGGCAAAGGTATCGAGCTTCTTATTGCCATTCTCGTCATGGATCACCGCAAGCGCATAGCCGCCCGGCGGAAGCCCGTCGAAATGGAGGCTGTTGGCGCTCGCCGGGATCGAGCGCGTCACCGCTTTCGCATCGTCGATACAAGCAGGGAAATTGGTGGGGTCGGCGGTCAGGCAGACGCGCACCATGCCTTTGTGCGAGCGCAGGTTGGCGATGTCGACCGCGAGATCAGTCGTCGCGACCGCCCCCGACAAGGAGAAGAGCAGCCCCATCGCCGCGCCGCCGACGCCGGCGAGCCTGCGCATGGGCGCGGGCAAAATCGCCGATGCCCCTGTCGGTACCGCAGAGGCGGTCCCAGAAACGGAAATAAAGCCCATAATTTCCCCGATACAGATCGTGGTGCCGCTGGTGATGGCTCGCGGTAATCACCCAGCCGCCTAATCGACCGGCCCACATGAACCGGGGGAAAATCTCCCACCCCATATGATTGGTTACCCCCATAACCGTCATGATGCCCAGCACCAAGCCCAGTGCGCCGATGTGGATGGGAATCCCTAGCGTCAGTAGCGGAATTATCACAGCGCCGGTGACCGCCTCAATCGGATGGAACGCCATCGCGGCCCAGGCGGTCGGCGGACGGCTGTCGTGATGCACCGCGTGCGCGATGCGAAACACGCGCGGCAAATGCATCCAGCGATGCGTCCAGTAGAACCAGGTGTCGTGCGCGAACAGGTAGAGCAGCACCGACAACGGCAGATACCACAAAGGATAAGCATGCACGTCACGGTAGATCCGGGTCCAGCCATGCTCTTGCCAGCCCCAGGCCAGCACGCCGGCGGGCACGCCATAAATGAGCGCGGACGCCAGGCTCCAGCCGATTTCGCGTCGGATCTGCGGGGAAAGGCCGTCATACAGCCCCGGATGGCGCGCGCGCGTCGCCGCCGCGAACACCCCCGACACGAGCAGGTAGCGCACGCCGACGATCGCCGACATGGCGAGCGCGGAGGCGACGATGGCAAAGGCAACCATGAAACCCGCTGTAGCGCGTGTCGCGCGCCGCGTCAGGTGGTTTCGGCGTGGTGCGTGCTTGCGCCCTGCGGCGTTTCGGCTATCGCTTGGCGATGCCTTCGATCATCCCCTGCGATATCGCCATCGTCGGCGGCGGGCTGGCGGGCGGGCTGATCGCGCTGGCCTTGGCCAAGCAGCGACCCGGCCTCGACGTCCGTATCGTCGAGGGATCGGACAGCATTGGCGGCAATCATTTCTGGTCGTTCTTCGCCACCGACATCGCGCAGGACGATCGCTGGCTGGTCGCGCCGCTGATCTGTTACGGCTGGACGCATTATGACATCGCGTTTCCGGCGCACCGCCGCACCCTGAAAAGCGCTTATTATTCGATCGAGTCCGAACGGCTCGACGCGGTGGTGCGCGCCGCCCTCCCGCCCGAGGCGGTGATGACCGGGCGCAAGGTGCTTGCTGCCAGCCCGACGGCGGTGGTGCTGGCCGATGGCGACCGGATCGAGGCGAAGGGTGTGATCGATGCGCGCGGATCGGGCGACCTCGCTTTGCTCGATCTTGGCTGGCAGAAGTTTGTCGGGCTGGAATTCGCGCTGGAGGAACCGCACGCGCTGTCGGGCCCGATCGTGATGGACGCGACGGTCGACCAGATCGACGGCTATCGTTTCGTCTACACCCTGCCTTTGTCGGCGACGCGGCTGTTCATCGAGGATACCTATTATAGCGACACGCCCGATCTGCACCGGCCCCAGCCCGGCACGGGCAGCAATGCCGACCCGATCGCGGATCGCGTGCGGGCTTATGCCTCTGCGCATGGCTGGGCGACGCATAGCGCGACGCGCGAGGAATGGGGCGTGCTGCCGGTGGCGATGGGCGGCGATTTCGAGGCCTATTGGCAATCGGGCGGCAACAAGGTGGCCAAGGCCGGGATGCGCGCCGGGCTGTTCCACCCGACTACGGGCTATTCGCTGCCCGATGCGGTGCGCCTCGCCGCGCTGATCGCGCGGGCGAGTGATCTGTCGGGCGCGGGGTTGCACACGCTGACGCATGATTTCGCCAGAAGGACGTGGCGGGCGCGCGGCTTCTATCGTATGCTCGACAAGATGCTGTTTCGCGCCGCCGGCCCCGATGAGCGCTACCGCATTCTCGAACGGTTTTACCGGCTCGATCCGCAGCTTGTGCGGCGCTTCTACGCAGGACAATCGACGATGATGGACAAGGCACGGATTTTGACCGGGAAGCCCCCTGTGCCGATCACGCGGGCATTGCGCGCGATCCTCGGGGGGAAACCGGCATGAGTTCGGCGGCACTACGCGGCACGCCGCGCCGCGCGATCGTTATCGGGGCGGGGTTTGGCGGGCTCGCGCTCGCGATCCGGCTGCAATCGGCCGGGGTCGAGACGACCATCGTCGAGGCGCGCGACAAGCCGGGTGGCCGCGCCTATGTGTGGGAGAAAGACGGCTTCGTGTTCGATGCCGGCCCGACCGTGATCACCGATCCGCCGTGCCTGCAGGAATTGTGGGCGCTGACCGGGCGCGACATGGCCGAGGACGTGACGCTGGCACCGGTATCGCCCTTCTACCGGCTCAACTGGCCGGACGGTGTCAATTTCGATTATTCGAACGATGAGCCTGCGCTGCGCGCCGAAATCGCCAAGCTCAATCCGGCCGACGTTGCGGGCTATGCCAAGTTCCTGGAATACTCGGCCGGGGTCTATGAGGAGGGCTATCGCAAGCTCGGCTCGGTCGCGTTTCTCGATTTCGCGTCGATGATCAAGGCGGCCCCGGCGCTTGCCAAATATCAGGCGTGGCGCTCGGTCTATTCGATCGTCTCATCTTATGTGAAGGACGAGCATCTGCGCCAGGCGCTGTCGTTCCACACGCTGCTGGTGGGCGGCAACCCGATGAACACCAGCGCGATCTATGCGCTGATCCACAAGCTCGAAAAAGACGGCGGCGTGTGGTTCGCAATGGGCGGCACCAACCAGCTGATCGCCGGGATGGTCAAGCATTTCGAGCGGCTGGGCGGGGTGTTGCGGCTGAACGATGCCGCGGTCGATATCGCCACGCTGGGCGACCGTGCGACGGGCGTCACCACCGCGAGCGGCTGGCACCAGGATGCCGATATGGTCGCGTGCAACAGCGACATCATGCACAGCTATCGCGACTTGCTCAAATCCTCGCGCAGTGCGCAGCGGACCAAGACCGGGCTGGCGCGCAAGCGCTATTCGCCGTCGCTGTTCGTGGTGCATTTCGGGATCAAGGGCACCTGGCCGGGCATCCCGCACCACATGATCCTGTTCGGGCCGCGCTATAAGGGGCTGCTCGCCGACATTTACGATCATGGCGTGCTGCCGGAAGACTTCTCGCTCTATCTGCATCATCCGACCGTGACCGATCCGTCGATGGCGCCCGAGGGGCATTCGACCTTCTACGTGCTGGCGCCGGTGCCCAATCTCGGCAAATTCCCGGTCGACTGGAACGAGATCGGGCCGATCCTGGAGAAGCGCATCCTCGATGAGGTCGGGCGGCGGTTGATTCCGGATATTCACGAGCGGATCGTCACCAAATTCCATTATGCGCCCAATGATTTCGCGCAGGATCTGAACGCGCATCTGGGCAGCGCCTTCTCGCTGGAGCCGATCCTGACGCAGAGCGCGTGGTTCCGCGTGCACAATCGCGACGACCATATCCCGAACCTGTATTTCGTCGGCGCGGGCACGCATCCGGGGGCCGGGATTCCGGGCGTGGTCGGGAGTGCCAAGGCGACGGCGGCGTTGATGTTGGAGACGGAACGGTGACGATGCAGAATCTCCCCTCCCTGGAAGGGAGGGGTCGGGGGTGGGTCGGCCCGATGTCGGGCGTGACCGTGCTCCATCACC
>Ga0209482_1000063_pt1 | contig 88561 bp, 86 predicted proteins | sample CoawatmetaG10DNA_FD_187512 | JGI IMG/M metagenome (GOLD analysis project Ga0209482, IMG submission 187512) | Marine microbial communities from the West Antarctic Peninsula - Coastal water metaG104-DNA (SPAdes) (version 2) | ecosystem: Environmental > Aquatic > Marine > Coastal ...
ATTTATAATTATTTATTAATATTTTATTGTTAACTAAGCTTATTAACATATTATATATTTAGTTAATTAAATATCTAAATTATTGATTTATAAAACTTAAAAATTAACATTATTAGTTATTTATTGTTAGCTTATTTTAAAAAATAATTAATCCTATTTTTATATAAAATAATTATAAACTAAACTAACAGCTTATATATATATACATCTTTCTTTTTAATTTAAAATTAAATAATACTTATATATTATATAATTACTGTTAACTCAAATTTTACTTTCAATTATTTTTTATATTTTTAACCCTCAATAAAAAACTTAAATTATGAAATTATTTTTTACATTTTTATCTACCTTCCTTTTGGTAGGTACAATAACAGCACAACAAATTACTTTCTGTGAAGATTTTGAAGGTTACCAAAATGGAAATCCAATTGCTCAAACTTCACCATCTTGGAATACTTGGGGTGAATTAATGAGTGGAACATCTGCTCCTTTTACAGATGATGCAAATGTAAGTTCTGTTTTATCTTCAAGTGGAATTAATTCTTTATATTTATTTTCAGGTGCTACTCAGGGTAATCAAGATATTATTTTACCATTTGGATCTGGAACACCTTATACTACTGGAACATTTGAATTTGTTTCTAATTTTTACGTAAATCCATCTACTGGAGCTTACTTTAATTTTCAAGCAGATAATATTCCTGGATCAACCTGGAGTTTAGATGTTAAAATGGATTTAGGAACTATAGTTGTAGAAAATACAGGAAGTGGATTAAATTATTTAACCGCATCTTATCCAGAAGGTGTTTGGTTTGAATTAAAAATTATAGCAAATTTAACAACTAATAATTGGGAATTATTTATTGATAATCAAAGTTTAGGAAGTTTTACTAATACTGTAAATCAAATAGCTTCTTTAGATTTATATCCAATTATAGGCCATCAATTTTATGTGGATGATGTATGTTATACTTATACTCCTTTTATTCCTTTAGCTTATGATATGGCTGCTATTGATTTAAATATGGTTTCTAATTTAGCTTTAACTTCTGCTCCTTTTACTGTTTCTGGTGATGTTGTAAGTATTAGTGCAACAACTATTACATCATTAGATATCAATTATTCAATTAATGGAGGTGCACCAGTAGTTGATAATTTATCAGGTCTTAATTTAGCTTTATTTGATACCTTAACTTTTAATCATAATATTATATGGAATCCAACAACTACAGGATCGTACTTTGTAGAAATTTGGGCATCTAATTTAAATGGAAATCCAGATATGGACCCATCAAATGATTATTTTTCAGATAGTATTCATATTTGGAATGCACTAGCGGTTAGACAACCTCTAATTGAAACTTTTACCAGCTCAACTTGTGGACCTTGTAATCCAGCAAATGTAACTGCTGAGGCACTTTTTACTCAAAATCCTGGTAAGATTACTTCTATAAAATATCAAGAAGATTTTCCAGGATCAGGAGATCCTTATTATACTATTGAAACAGGAAATAGAAGAGCTTATTATGCAATTAATTCTGTTCCAAGAATGGAAATAGATGGTGGTTGGGATCAAAATGGAAATAATATTACCCAACAAATTATAGATGATTATGGGGATGAATTATGTTTAATTGATTTATCATCTGTATATTCAGTTACTGGAAAAACAGTAGACATAGATATTACTATAGATCCTTTAGAAAATTTTAATTCAAATAATTTAGTTGTTCATTCAGCTATTATTGAAGAAACAACCTATAATAATATTAAAAATAATGGTGAAACACAATTTGAACATGTTGTAAAGAAAATGGTACCTAGTGATATTGGAACCCCAATTTCCAATTTAGGAGCTACGCAGCAAGTAACATTAAATTTACAACATATTTTCCAAGGAAATTATCGTTTACCATTTGATGCTTCAAGTCCTATTAATCATACTATTGAACATTCAGTTGAAGATTTTTCTAATTTAATGGTGGCAGTATGGATACAAGATGCAGTTACTAAAGAAGTGCATCAATCTACTTACGCAACACTATCATCCTTTACACCAGTAACATATGATTGTATAAATGAAGCTTGTGTAGATCCTGGTACTGGAAACGGACAGTATACTACCCTTACTAGTTGTGAATCAATCTGTATTTCAACTTCAGTTGAAGAAAATAGCAAAACAATTCAACTTATTTATCCTAACCCTGCAACTGATAAAATTTATATATCAAATTTAAAAGAAGACAACACGCTTGTTAAAATATATGATATTAATGGTAGATTGGTACTAGAAAATAAGATATCAAATAATGAATATTTAAATATTTCAAATATTTCAAAAGGAATTTACCAAATTAAATTTGAAGGTAGTGATTGGAATGAAATGAGAAAATTAATTAAGGAATAGTTAAACTAAAATAAAATCCATTTGCTTTCTTTCAAGGTCAGCTCTTTGTATTTTAATTTTTACTTTTTGTCCTAGTTGGTAGCTGACTTTTGTTCGGTGTCCAATTAGGGCATATTTTTTTTCATCAAAAATATAATGATCATCCTTAATACTACTTACTTTAACCAAGCCTTCACACTTATTCTCAGTAATTTCAATATATAAACCCCATTCTGTAACTCCTGAAACTACTCCATTATAAGTATATCCAATTTTATTTTTTAAAAATTTAACTTGCATATATTTAATAGAATCTCGCTCAGCCCTTGATGATACCTTTTCCATTTCAGAACAATGGTTACATATTTTTTCAATTGTATCTTTATTAGCAGAGCTACCTCCATTTATATACTGCTCTAATAACCTATGTACTATTAAATCAGGGTAACGTCTAATAGGAGAGGTAAAGTGGGAGTAGTGTTTAAAGGCTAAACCAAAATGACCTATATTGTCAGTGGTATAAATTGCTTTTGCCATTGAGCGTATAGTTAATGTTTCCACCATTTGTTGCTCACCTTTACCTTTTACATTTTTAAGTAATTTATTTATGGATTGAGACAATTTATCAGCATTGTCATTATTAATAGAATAACCAAACTTTTTAACTATATTATTTAAAGTTGAAATTCTATCAGAATCTGGTTTATCATGTATTCTATAAACAAAAGTCTTAGCGTTTTTTGTAGGAAAACCAATGTGTTTAGCTACTGTTTTATTAGCTAGTAACATAAACTCTTCAATCAAATGGTTGGTGGACAAGCTTTCTTTAAAATACACATCTATTGGATTATTATTTTTATCTAAAATAAATTTCACCTCTGTACTTTCAAAATTTATAGAACCATTTTGTTGTCTTTTCTCTCTTAATATTTTTGATAGTTTATCTAGTAATAAAAGTTCAGTTACTAATTCACCCTCTTTATTATCTATAACATCTTGTGCAGTTTGATAGGTAAAACGAACATCAGAATGAATGACGGTTTTCTTAATAGTATAATCAAGCATATTAGCCGATTCATCCATCTCAAAAAGGATGGAATAGGCTAAACGGTCAACATTAGGTCTTAAAGAGCAGATATTGTTTGAAAGCACTTCTGGAAGCATTGGAATTACTCTATCTACTAAATAAACTGATGTAGCTCTTTCAACAGCTTCTTTATCAATAACACCTCCCTTTTCTACATAGTGAGAAACATCAGCAATATGAACTCCAACCTCCCAATTTCCATTTTTAAGTTTTTTAACAGAAAGAGCATCATCAAAATCTTTTGCATCTTTAGGGTCGATAGTAAAGGTGGTTGTTTTTCTTATATCTAGTCGCCCAACAACCTCTTCTTTTGAAATTTCTTCAGTAATTTTATTTGCCGCTTCTTCTACTTTATTAGGAAATTTAGGAGAAAAACCATAATCATATAAAATTGAATTTATTTCAGTATTATGATCATCAATTTCACCAATAACCTGTATTACTTTACCTATAGGATTCTTATACTTTGAATCCCAACCCTCAACCTTTACCACTACTTTTTTGTTAAGGTATTCCTTTTTTATTGTTTTAGGTGGTATAAAAATATCAAATGAAATTTTTCTATCATCAGTAATTAAAAAATAATTAGAAGATGAATTATCAATTACACCTACAAACTCCTCCTTTTTTCTTTTTATAATAGTAATTATTTCTCCCTCTTGTTTATTTTTTCTTTTTGGAAAAAGCAATACTTCAACCTCATCACCAGCTAATGCAAATTGAGCATATTCTTTTGGAATAAAAACTTCATTTTCTTCATCAATATTTGCATAAGAGCCTCTACTATTTGTGTTTTTTATACTTGTAATAATTGTTGATGTTTTTTCTAATAACCGATAAGAACCTCTTTGTTCTTCAGTTAGCGCACCAGAAACAACCATTTCTTTTATCACATCAATAATCTGGATTTTTACACCCATTTCTTTCACCTTCAATATTTTAGAAACCTGCTTATAATTTAATTTTTTATTTGGATTTTCTCTAAAAATTAATAATATTAAATCAAATAGTTTTGAGTTAGAAAAATCTCCTCTTCCCGATTTTTTATTTTTTTTATTTTTTTTCATAATCTAAGTAGCAAAAATATGTTTAATTTTACCAAGTGAGACTATTGAAAAGTAAACATATCATTATCTTATTGTTAAGTGTTATTATATTTAGTTCGTGCAGAACAAAAAAAACATTTAATGGGACAGGCAACCTTCCTTGTTCCGATTATGAAAACCCATCCAAAACAAAAAAGAAATCAAAATGGAGGCTAGTCCTATATAAAGATGGTGAAAAGCTAGGTAATAAATCTAAGAAAGGAAAAAGCAGGTTATTTAAGAAAAAGTAATTAGAATGCCATTAGCGTAACTAATCCCATTTCTAAATCGTTTATACTCTACAAGTATGAACAAAATGAAATATACGCTTTTAATATTATTTATCATTCCTGTTTATTTGTTTTCTCAAACAAATAGTGAAAAACTGTTTTCAACTAAAAACTCCCCTCTTTCCGGAAAAAGTATAACTGCAATTGCTACTGATGCAACTGGTTTAAATTGGATTGGAACCCTTGATGGCTTAATTTGTTATAATGGAGAAAGATGGGTCACTTTAAATACAGAAAACAGCAAACTACCATCAAATAAAATATTATGCATTGAAATAGAAAACACAACAAAATACATTGGCACAACAGAGGGTTTTTTAGTGATCGAAAATAATAATTGGAAGGTTTTTACAACAAGCAATAGTAAGCTACCCTCTAACAAAATAAGACAGATAAAAATAAATAAAGGGGTGGTTTGGCTTGCAACTTCTGCGGGATTGACTAGGTACAAAAATGACTTTGAAGTTGTGTTAAGTAAGATTAAAAACAATATTGATGATGATGATTTTATAACTCTTAATTTTGATGATGATGAGACTATTTGGTTGGGAACAAACAATGGGTTATACAGTTTTAGTGAAGATATATGGAGGGTTTTTACTACTCAGAATTCGTCATTACCAAATAATCATGTATGGAGTATCGTTGTTGATAATCAAAATAAAAAATGGATCGGAACTAAAAAGGGAATAGTAACAATTACGGATGATAGATGGGTGTTGTTTAATAAAAGAAATACGCCATTAAAAACAAATATTATTAAATCAATAGTTTGTGATGACTATGATAGAATTTGGGTTAGTACTGAAAAAGGAGTGATTTCGTATGAAGGAGATTCTTGGAAAAAACATAGATTAAAAAATAAAAGATCATTAATAATTAGCCTTTTTGTAGATGCATTTGATAATAAATGGATATGTACTTCTAACAATATAATTGTATTTAACACTGAGGGGGTAGAGTTTAAAAACAATATTACAAACGAAAATAGTGTTGTTGTAAGTAAATAGAAATCAAAAGAGTAGTCTTTATATAGCAAAACAATTTTGGTTAATACGCAAAAAGTCCAGCTTAAATAGCTGGACTTTTTGTTTGCTCCCCCTCTAGGACTCGAACCTAGGACCCTCTGATTAACAGTCAGATGCTCTAACCAGCTGAGCTAAGGAGGAGTGTTGTTAAAACGGCTGCAAAAATAACACAAAGGTTGAAATAATAAAATATATTTGCAAAAAAAATAATTATGAGTATTTTAGTGGTAGGAACTGTGGCTTTCGATGCAATAGAAACTCCTTTTGGAAAGACAGATAAAATAGTTGGTGGAGCAGCTACATATATCTGTTTATCATCATCATTTTTTGCTAAAAATTTAAACTTAGTATCTGTTGTTGGAGAGGATTTCCCTTCCAGTGCAATACAAATGCTTAAAAACAAATCAGTAGATACTGATGGTTTACAAATAAAAAAAGGTGAAAAAACATTTTTTTGGTCAGGAAAGTATCATAATGATATGAATACCAGAGATACTATAGATACTCAATTAAATGTATTAGAGAATTTTGACCCAATTGTACCTGAAAAATATCAAGAATCAGAATTTTTAATGCTCGGAAATTTAATGCCTAGTGTTCAAAAACAGGTGTTAAGTCAGATGAAAAAAAGACCAAAACTAGTTGTATTGGACACTATGAATTTCTGGATGGATCTTTTTATGGATGATTTAAAAGAAGCCTTAAAAGAAGTTGATGTGTTAACTATAAATGATGAAGAAGCTAGGCAACTTTCAGGAGAATATTCATTAGTTAAGGCAGCAAAACTAATTTTAGCAATGGGCCCTAAGTACTTAATTATTAAAAAGGGAGAGCATGGAGCTCTTCTATTTAACAATGAAGAAGTCTTTTTTGCACCAGCCCTACCATTGGAAGATGTCTTTGATCCAACTGGAGCTGGAGATTCTTTTGCGGGAGGATTTATAGGTTATTTGGCAAAAACAAATGACATCTCTTTTGAGAACATGAAAAGAGCCGTTATTAATGGCTCAGCAATGGCATCATTTTGTGTTGAAAAATTTGGAACACAGAAATTAACAGAAATTACTCAAGAGGATGTTAATGCAAGAATAAATGAGTTTGTAAAGCTAGTTAAATTTGATATTCCTTTAAAATAAGGAAGAACCAGTGTTTTTAACATTGTTTTCATACCAATTATCAATAAGAAGATTGTTGGAATCAGCGGCTTGTACAGCTAATACATCACACCTTTCATTTTCTTTATTATTAGCATGACCTTTTACCCAAGTAAAACTTACTTTTTGTTTTCTGTATATTTTTAGGAAACGAATCCATAAGTCAGGATTTTTCTTTTTGTTAAAATTTTTCTTTTCCCATCCAAATACCCATTTTTTTTCAACCGAATCAATAACATATTTTGAATCAGAATAAACGGTTATTGCTGAGTTTTCCTTTTTAACGCTTTCTAAAGCAACTATAACCGCTAACAATTCCATGCGATTATTGGTTGTAAGCCTAAACCCTTGTTGCAACTCTCTTCTAAAGACACCACTCATCATCACAATTCCATATCCGCCATTTCCAGGGTTTCCCTTAGCTGAACCATCCGTATAAATAATAATACTCATTAATTAAATAGTGTTTTTAAGATTACCAATAAGGTGTTCATTTTTATAATTTTTTAACAATTTTATCAATCGCAACAGGAAAATAATTGTGCTCCAATTTGTGTATTTTTTGTATTAATGTTTCTACAGTTTCATTTGAGGAAATAACACACTTCTCTTGCAAAATAATTTCTCCTTCATCATAGTTTTGATTCACAAAATGGATGCTAACTCCACTTTCAGTTTCTTTATTTTCAATTACAGCCTTATGTATATTGCTGCCGTACATTCCTTTTCCACCATATTTTGGCAATAAAGAAGGGTGAATATTAATAATACGATTTGGGTAGCTATCGACCATTATTGTAGGTAATTTTAGTAAAAACCCAGCTAATATGACAAGATCAACATCAATACTTTGCAGTTTTTTATGCAAATCAGTAAAATTATTCAGTTCATATTTGGTAAATATATATACTGGAATATTCAGTTTATTAGCCCTATTTACAATAAAGGCATCTCGCTTGTTTGTACAAATTAAAACTACCTCAATATCAGATGAAGCAGAAAAATATTTGCATATATTTTCGGCATTTGATCCTGACCCAGAACCGAATATTGCGAGTTTTTTTGGCATTATTAATTTTTTATCAAAAATAGTATAAACAAAGGTATGTTAAAATAGAAAATAGGAAAAGTTGCAAGTTCTTGATTTTATAGTTTTATTTGCACCTTAATAATTAAAACATTTAAATATGTCAGATGTAGCAGAAAAAGTAAAAGCAATTATTGTTGACAAATTAGGAGTTGACGAAAGTGAAGTAACTAATGGGGCTAGTTTTACTAATGATTTAGGTGCTGATTCTTTAGATACTGTAGAGCTTATTATGGAATTTGAAAAAGAATTTGATATCCAAATTCCAGACGATAAAGCAGAAGCTATTGCAACAGTTGGTGATGCGGTTTCATTTATTGAAGCGGCCTAACTAATTAAAATGAAAAGCAGAAGAGTAGTTGTTACCGGAATAGGTGCTTTAACACCCATTGGTAATAATGTAAAGGATTACTGGAAAGCCCTGCAAGACGGGGTAAGTGGTGCTGCACCAATTACTCATTTCAATTCTGAAAACTTTAAAACTAAATTTGCTTGTGAGCTTAAGGGTTTTGAGGTTACTGATTTTATTAATAGAAAAGAGGCTAGGAAAATGGATCTCTTTTGTCAATACGCAATGGTTGCAAGTGATGAAGCTATTATAGATTCTGACTTAAATTTGGATAAAATTAATCTTGATAGAGCGGGAGTTATTTGGGGGTCAGGTATTGGAGGTATGAATAGTTTTCAGCAAGAAGCTTCAAACTTTGCTACTGGAAATGGAACTCCCAGATACAATCCATTTTTTATTCCAAAACTTATCTCAGACATTCCTGCGGGACACATATCTATAAAATACGGATTTAGAGGCCCTAATTTTACTACTGTATCTGCTTGTGCTTCATCAACAAACTCTCTTATTGATGCATTTAATTATATTAAATGGAATAAGGCGGATATCTTTATAGCAGGTGGATCTGAAGCTTGTATTTTTGAAACAGGTATAGGTGGTTTCAATGCTATGATGGCTTTATCAACAAGAAATGATGATCCAAAAACAGCTTCTCGACCTTTTGATAAGGATAGAGATGGTTTTGTAATGGGTGAAGGTGGAGGAGCAATTGTCATTGAAGAATACGAGCATGCTATTAAAAGAGGAGCAAAAATTTATGCAGAAATAGTTGGTGGAGGTTTAACGGCTGACGCTCATCATATAACCGCACCACATCCTGAAGGTTTGGGTGCGCATAATGTTATGCAGTTAGCAATTGAGGAGGCTAAAATTCCAGTAACAGATGTAGACTATATAAATGTGCACGGAACATCAACCCCGCTTGGTGATATTGCAGAAACCAAAGCAATTAAAGCTTTGTTTGGTGAGCATGCTTATAATTTAAACATTAGCTCAACAAAATCAATGACAGGACACCTATTAGGTGCTGCTGGAGTTATTGAATCAATTGCTTGTATTATGGCAGTCAAGGATGATATTATTCCCCCTACGATTAACCATTTTACTGACGATCCTGATATCGATAATAAGTTGAATTTAACATTCAATAAAGCACAACAAAGAACTGTGAACTATGCATTAACCAATACTTTCGGTTTTGGAGGTCATAACGCTTCTGTCTTATTTAAAAAATATACATCATAACTTTTTTAAAACGAATATATGAAAGACTTGCTTTTTACAATAATAGCAAGTCTTTTTTGTTTAAAATACTAGGTTACAACCCGAAAAATAAAGGTATATACCTTAAAGCACTACAACATAAATCCTATAGTATTAAGGAAAATAACGAGCGCTTAGAGTTTTTAGGAGATGCGATTTTAGACTTTATTGTTGCTAAGCAGTTGTACTTAGAAAATCCAAAGCAGGATGAAGGTTTTTTATCACAACAAAGAGCCATAGTAGTAGGAAGAAAACACCTGAACCTAGTAGGAAAGAAAATCCTTTTAGATTCTGATATTAAAAGCAACCTTAAAGTAATTCCTAAAAGTGTTTATGGAAATACGCTTGAATCAATTATTGGAGCTATCTATATTGATAAAGGAATAGAACAAGCAGAACAGTTTATTATTGAGCATATCTATAGTTCAGAATTTATTGAAGAGCTTTCCGATACAGATTATAAAAGTAAGCTATTAAAGGTATCTCAAAAGTTAAAAATAAAAACAACATACAAGGTTATAAATAGAGAGGGGCCTAGTCATAAACAAGAATTCCTGGTTGCTGTTTATATAGAAAATATTAAAAAGGCAGAAGCAAAAGCATCATCAATTAAGGAAGCAGAACAAAAAGCAGCTAAAAAAGCATATAATAGTGTATTTTAGCGATCATGAAAACACGGTTTACATTAGAGTGTGCTGAAGAGTTTGATTTTGCTGTGTTGGCAATAAACAGCCACATAAAAGCCTATAAGTTGTGTTGGAATATTAATAGCTCAATGCAATTAAATTTCGAAAAAAAAAATGATCACAATATTAAGAAGGATCTGTGGTTTTCAAGATATACTTATATTTCAGATGATGGAGTAGAATATGATTTATTAGCTAATCGTTCTAAAAAAGGATATTTAGTTCCAAACCAAAAAAGTATTAATTATTTTTTGGTTGTGAAGAATGATTATTGGGAGCAGGAGAAACCAGAGTTTATGAGTAAATTAAGAAATATTCCAGATGTTTTGTTGGCCTTTGAGATAGATATAGCAAATTTAAAATACATAGATAGATTTATTTTTAATGATAAGGAAAACTAAAATAATAGCGACCATAGGTCCAGCAACATCATCCAAAGAGATGTTGAGAAAAATTATCCAGAGAGGGGTTAATGTGTGCAGGTTAAATTTTTCTCATCTTGATCATGATGTGGCAAAAGAGATTATCGCAAACATAAAGGAGATAAACCAAGAATTGCATATGCATACAGCTATTTTGGCTGATTTACAAGGACCTAAAATAAGGGTTGGGATATTCGAAAAACCAATAAAACTTAAAAAAGGAGAGGAAGTAATTTTTTGTACAAAAAGAAAGAATAACACAATTCATATAAGTTATATTAATTTTGCTAAAGATGTTAATGAAAAAGATAAAGTTCTATTAGATGATGGGAAACTAGCATTAGAAGTTATTAGTACAAACAAAAAAGATACTGTTGTTTTAAAAGTAATATTTGGGGGTTTATTGCAGTCAAGAAAAGGCGTTAATTTACCAAACACTAAAATTTCATTACCTTGCTTAACAAATAAAGACAAAGAAGATTTAGATTTTGTACTTTCTGAAAAAATAGAATGGGTTGGTTTATCATTTGTGCGTTCAGCCAATGATGTTAAAATTCTAAAAAGAATAATTGATAAGCATAATCTACATCATAAAGTAATTGCAAAAGTAGAAAAGCCTGAAGCAATAAATGATATTGACGCAATAATTGAAGCGTCTGATGCAATTATGGTTGCAAGGGGAGATTTAGGAGTTGAGGTTCCTTCACATAAGGTTCCTGTTTATCAGAAAATGATTGTTGAAAAATGTATTACACAGGGAAAACCAGTTATAATTGCAACACAAATGTTGGAAAGCATGACTGAAAATCCAACAGCAACAAGGGCAGAAGTAAATGATGTTGCGAATTCTGTTATTGATGGGGCTGATGCTGTAATGTTAAGCGGAGAAACATCTGTTGGAAGTCACCCCCTGAAGGTTGTGGATACTATGCGAAAGATCATTAGAGATGTCGAGAAGAGTGATCATAATATATCAAAAAATAGAATAAATAAATCCGTGATAAATGACGAGCGATTATTGACAAATGCAATTTGTTCACATGCTTGCGATATTGCTAAAAGTACAGCTGCCAAAGCAATAATTACAGTTACTTACTCTGGATTTAACACAATAAAAATGTCAAGCTATAGGCCAAGTGCATTTATTTATGCTTTTACAAATAATCACACGATTTTAAACACACTAAGCTTGGTTTGGGGGGTAAGAGGTTTTTATTACGACAGAGGAACGACAACTGACCAAACTATACAAGAAACAAAAGAAATTTTAAGAGATGGAAATTTCTTAAAAAAAGGAGATTTGGTAGTAAATTTGGCTAGCATGCCAGCCCAGGAAAAAGGCATGACAAACATGATGAAATTAAGTAAAGTAAAATAAAACCAAAAATGATAAATACAGCATTATTAGCAGAAATTTGTAAGGTTGCGGGAGCGCCAGGACATGAACAAAGAGTAAGAGAAATTGTACTAAGAGAAGTAGAATCATTAGTAGATGAAATTAGAATTGACAACATGGGAAATGTTGTGGCAATTAAAAAAGGAAAAGAAAGAAAACGAGTAATGATTGGCGCTCATATGGATGAGATCGGATTTATTGTTACTCATATTGATGATAAAGGGTTTGTTTATTTTCATACTTTAGGTGGTTTCGATCCAAAAACATTAACTGCACAAAGAGTAATTATACATGGAAAAGAAGATATAATTGGGGTAATGGGAGGTAAGCCAATTCACTTGATGAATGCTGCTGATAGAGCAAAAGTACCCACTATTAAAGATTATTTTATTGACACAGGAAGGCCTAAAAAGGAATTAGATAAAATAATTTCAGTAGGGGATACAATTACTAGAAGTAGTGAGCTGATTGAAATGGGAGATTGTATAAATTGTAAATCTTTAGACAATAGAGTTTCTGTTTTTATTCTTATTGAAATGTTCCGTGAAATGAAGGAAACTCCACCTTATGATGTATATGGCGTATTTACTGTGCAAGAGGAAATTGGAATTAGAGGTGCAAATGTTTCTTCAATGGATATAAATCCTGATTTTGGTTTTGGTTTAGATACTACTATTGCTTGGGATACTCCAGGAAGCACAAAACAAGAACAAGTTTCTGCTTTGGGTGAAGGGGCTTGTATTAAGGTTATGGATTCTGCTACTGTTTGTGATTACCGAATGGTAAAATATATGAAAGAATTAGCGAAAAAGAAGAAGCTAAAAACACAATTGGAGATATTACCTGCAGGAGGAACGGATACAGCAGGAATACAAAGAATGAACCCTGGAGGAAGTATTGCTGGGGCGGTCTCTATACCAACAAGACACATACATCAGTCTATAGAGATGGTACACAAAGAGGATGTAAGAGGAGCAATTGATTTATTGCGTCACTCAGTAGAAAACCTACATACTTATGATTGGAGCTTTAGATAGATTAAAGTAAAATAGAAATAAATAACCACCTGAAAGGGTGGTTTTTCTTTGTTAAAGAATCCCTATTCCGATAGCAATAGCCATTATCATAATCATTACCGCAACAGTAATTTGAACAAAGCTAGCTGTGATTTTTTTCAGCAACTTTTTTCCAATTAAAGCTCCAGTAAATGCAGCTAACACAGCTGCTAAAATGAGGTTAATGTTTTCTTCCATACCAATAGAGGAGTATTTTGTGAAATAAACAGAAACTCTTGAAATATCAATCACAGAAGAAATCATTACTCCAGTAGCAATAAAGCTTTCCTTACTCAATCCGCACTTAATTAAAAAAGCACTTCTTAGCGCCCCTTGATGTCCTGATAGTCCACCAAAAAATCCACTAATAACACCCCCAATAAATAGTTTGTTTTCTGCAAATTCTAACTTTTTGAAAAAGGGTAGTAATTCCAAGAACGCAAAACCAAACATTAGAAACGCAACTAATACTTTTACGGGAGTAATGGAAAATTCTTTCTCCCCTATTGTATATGTAAGCCATTCTGTAGTTTCGGAAAATGATATCAACAGCCAAGCGCCAATCATCGCACTAATTATAGCGGGAGCACCAAATTTGATAACGACTTTCCAATTTGCTTCTTTCCCTACCAAATACATTTTGAAAAAATTGTTCAACAAATGAACAACTCCAGTTAAGGTAATTGCCATTTCCAAAGGAAAGAAAAGTGCAAAAACAGGCATTAAAATTGTGCCTAAACCAAAACCAGAAAAGAAGGTAAGCAGTGATGCGAAAAATGCAGCTAAGCAGATTAATACGATTCCCATGTAAATTTAGATGCTCTTGTCAAACTGCTTTAAGAAACGCACATCATTCTCAAAAAACAGTCGTAAATCTTTTACTCCATACTTTAGCATAGCAATTCTTTCAATTCCCATTCCAAAAGCATATCCCGTATATTTTTTAGAATCAATCCCACAGTTTTCTAAAACATTGGGGTCAACCATTCCGCAGCCTAAAATCTCTAAATAACCAGTGTATTTACATACATTACATCCTTTACCATTACAAATATTACAACTCACATCTACCTCAGCAGAGGGCTCTGTAAATGGGAAATATGAAGGCCTTAATCTTATTTTTGTTTTTTCTCCAAACATTTCTTTTGCAAAATAAAGAAGTGCTTGTTTTAGGTCTGCAAAACTTACATTTTCATCAATATACAAACCTTCCACTTGATGAAAAATACAATGTGCTCGAGCTGAAATCGCCTCATTTCTATATACTCTTCCTGGTGAAAGTGTTCGGATTGGTGGTTTATTTCTCTCCATATATCTTACTTGTACTGATGAGGTATGTGTTCTTAACAATACATCAGGATTAGTTTGGATAAAAAAGGTGTCCTGCATATCTCTTGCGGGATGTTCTTCAGGTAAATTTAAAGCAGAAAAATTATGCCAATCATCTTCAATTTCTGGCCCTTCCGAAACAGTAAATCCAATACGATTAAAAATATCTACAATCTGGTTTCTTACCAAGGAAATAGGATGTCTGCTCCCTAAATTATCCAGGGAAACTGGACGGCTTAAATCAATTTCTTCATCCTTCTTTTCGGTGTTGAAACTTCCTTTAAATGAATCAACTTTAGCTTGAGCATTTTGCTTTAAGGTATTTATTGCTTGTCCAAATTCTTTTTTACTTTCGTTAGGAACCTCTTTAAAAGCAGCAAATAAAGCATTCATTTCCCCCTTCTTACCTAAAAACTTTAGGCGAAATTCTTCAGTTTCTTTCTCTGATTTTGAAATAAATTTTTCAACCTCTTTTAGTAATCCCTTTACCTTTTCTAACATTGCAATAATTTATATATATTTGCTAATTCAATTACAAAGAAACAATAATTATGCTAAATAGGATTTTTAAAACTATATTATTAGGAGTTTTTTCTCTAGTGATAACAACTACATTTACTTCTTGTGAAAAAGAAAAAGACACAATAGCAGTAATTATAGTGAAAGATACTTTTGGAAATGTTGTTTCAGGAGTGAAAGTTGAGGTGAATCCAGATCAAACTATAAACCCTACTTCTGGAGAGCTCCCGATTCCTGATTTAAAAAAAGTTAACACAACAGACGCCAATGGAAAGGCTCAGTTTACCTATGAGCTTGAGTTAATATTAAACATTAAAGCCACCAAAAGTGATGGTAATGATAATTATGAGGGAGTAAATATTATTCGTTTACTAAGAGGGAAAACAACTACAAAAGTGGTTGAAATTTCATTGATATAAATCTAATCTAGATGTTTTATAATAGCCTCCTTCATTAGCAACCCTTGCTTTGCGTCATCTAGATTTTTTAAGGCTTTTAATTCGATCCAGTGTGGCCATCCGTCTTCATCTACTCTGTCAAACCGATAAAATCCAAAAGGAGTTAGTATCTTACATACTGCAACATGTAGAATATCTACTTTTTCCTCCCGACCAAATCGCTTAATACCCATATTTAGTTCTTGCACACCAATTAAATAAAGAATAGCCTTTAAGTTTATTTCATCATCAAATTGTCTCTCTATTTTTAAAACTAAAGCATCCCATTTTTTATTCAAGTCATCCATAATGCAAAGTTAAAATTTTAATATCTTTACGGTATGAATTATTTAGATATTATAATAGCAGTTCCTTTATTATATGGATTGATAAAAGGCTTTTCTAATGGACTTGTTAAAGAGGTGACGTCATTGTTAGCTTTGTTTATAGGTGTATATGTTGCTATAAATTTTTCAGAATATTTGGAGCCAAAATTTATTGATATGTTGGATGGTTATCAGGAATTTGTTCCTGTTTTAGCTTTCGGAGTCTTGTTTTTAGTAAGTGTCTTGTGTATAAAGGCCATAGGATTTGTTGTTGATAAACTAACAAAAGCACTGGCATTAGGTATTTTTAGTAGGGTGTTTGGAGGAATTTTTGGTTTTTTAAAAGTAGTCGTTATTTTCAGTTTTTTACTCTTTGTTATTACTGATTATAACTTGGTAAACAAACAAACTAAAAATGGTTCGGTATTGTTTGAGCCACTAACTGATATTGCAAAAACGATAACCCCAAAATTAAAAAAACATCAATCCATTTTAGATAAAATTGATAAAGAAGCTGAAAAAGCTAAAGAAAAAATAAATCAGAAAATTAATTTTTGATAGCAGTTACTCCGGGAAGCTGCTTGCCTTCAAGATACTCTAACATAGCTCCACCACCTGTTGAAATATAGGATACCTTTTCAGCTAAACCAAACTGCTTTACAGCAGCAACAGAATCACCCCCGCCCACTAATGAAAATGCGCCATTTTGAGTTGCCTTACATATTGCTTCCCCAACTTGTATAGTACCATTTGAAAAATTATCCATTTCAAAAACACCCATTGGTCCGTTCCAAATTATTGTTTTTGAATTCAATATTACCTTAGAAAAGTGAGTGATGCTATCGCTTCCAATATCTAGTCCCATAAATCCATCAGGAATATTTGTAATTTCAGAATGTTGAATGATTGCATTATTGTTAAACTCATTTGCATTTACTGAATCAGACGGTAATAACAATTGAACTCCCTTTGCTTTAGCGTCAGTAATTAAGCTTTTTGCTAAAGCCACCTTGTCATCCTCCACTAATGAATTACCAATACTTCCACCCATTGCTTTAGCAAAAGTATATGCCATTCCACCACCAATAATTAGGTTGTCAACTTTGTCAAAAAGTGAAGTAATAACATCAATTTTACTCGTTATCTTTGCACCACCTATAATTGCGGTAAAAGGTCTTTTTGGGTTTTTAAGTGCAGTTTCTAAGCTATTTATTTCATTGCTAAGTAATAGTCCAAAATATTTATTGTTTGGAAAATAATTAGCAATAATTGAAGTAGAGGCATGCGCTCTGTGTGCGGTTCCAAATGCGTCATTTACATACACATCACCAAGGTTAGCCAGTCGTTTTGCAAAGTCAATATCTCCTGCTTTTTCTTGTGAGTAAAAACGCAAGTTTTCTAATACCAATACATCTCCATTTTCCATTTTAGATATATCAGTTAAGGTATTTTCACCAACACAGTCGATACTAAATCCAACTTCAGTTTCAAGCAAATTTGAAAGGTGTATAAGAGTATGTTTTAATGAAAACTTCTCTTCAAAACCATTTTTTGGTCTTCCAAGGTGAGACATGATAATTGCTTTCCCTCCGTCTGCAATGACTTTTTTAATTGTAGGTAGGGCGGCTTTAATTCTACTGTCATCAGTAATATTAAAATGTTTATCTAAAGGAACATTAAAGTCAACTCGTATTAAAACCTTTTTCCCTTTTAGAGATATGTCGCTTATGTTTTTCATTTTGCAAAAGTAAAATAAATGCTAAAAATGAGCGCAAATTATTTATATTTGACAGAAATAAATTTTGAATGTTATTTAAAGAGATTATAGGCAATAATTCATTGAAAAAGCAACTGATTGAGGCGGTTAGGAATAATCGAATTAGTCATGCTCAGCTTTTTTCTGGTAAAAGTGGTAGTGCCAAATTGGCTTTAGCGCTTGCTTATGCTCAGTTTTTAAATTGCGAAAACAGATCTGCAGTTGATTCTTGTGGAATCTGTTCTTCCTGTTTAAAGTTTAATAACCTATCACACCCCGACTTACACTTAGTTATACCAGTTTTAAAGACTAAAGAAGTGCAAAAACCAGTAAGCGACCATTTTATTGGTCAGTGGCGCAATTTTATAATTAACAATTATTATGGGTCGTTGAATGGTTGGATTGATTCATTTGGAACTGAAAACAAATCAGGTCAGCAGGGTGCAATTTATAAAGATGAAGCAAATAATATCCATAAAAAGTTAAGCCTTAAAAATTATGAGGCTGAATACAGAGTTGTACTAATTTGGATGCCAGAAAGAATGAACTTAGAGGTATCCAATAAGCTGCTGAAGTTATTTGAAGAGCCACCAAAGGGAACTATTTTTTTATTGGTAACTGAAAATGCCACCCGACTGTTACCAACTATAATTTCAAGATTACAGACGATTAAAATTGCTGATTTTACATCTGAAGATATTGTCAATCATTTTGGTGATAAGGTTTTGTCATTGGAAAAGGCAAAACAGCTTAGGAATTTAACGAATGCTGATTTAGGAAAAATTACTCAAATTTTGGAGGATAAAGAAGGGGAGTTAGATTTGTTTACTGACTTTTCAGTTTGGATGCGTCTTACCTACAAAATGGATGTTCAGGGAATTTCAAAGTGGGTAGACAATCTTTCTTTAAGGGGAAGAAAACAACAAAATCTATTCTTATCCTATGCTATAAAAATGGTTAGGGAGTGCTTAATTTATAATTTTGCAAGTAATACCTTGCTCAAAACAAACGAAAATGAATTTGCTTTTTTAACTAAATTTTCACCATTTATACATGAGGAGAACAGCGTAATGATAACTGAAAAATTAGAAGAATCAATTAGGGCAATTAATCGAAACGCAAATGCAAAAATCTTATTTTTTGAGCTTTCGCTTCAAATGGTGAAATTCTTAAGACTTAAGCGTAAATTTGCCATAAAATAAAACAAAATGGGTTGTAGTAATTGTAGTACTTGTGAGGTTTCCGAGAATAGAGGTTCTGCTAACAGTACTGTTTTTGATTGGCTGTATCAAATTGATGCTCCAAAAAGCGAAAATAGTAACTTGGTTGAAGTGCAATTTAAGGGAGATAGGAAAGACTTCTATGTTAATTCAGAAGATATAGATATTAGTAGTGGAGACTGGGTAGCTGTTCAGGGAGAAAAATCAGGGCATGATATTGGTAAAGTAACAATGAAGGGCGAGCTAGTTGCATTGCAGATAAAACGTAAAAGTAGAGATGTTGAAAAGGAACCTATCAGAAAACTATTTCGAGTAGCATCAGAAAATGACATGCAGAAGTGGAAGGATGCGGTAGCTAATGAGGATGATATTTTGATAAAAGCAAAACGAATTATTGAAGATTCCAAATTAGAAATGAAGCTTACTGACGTTGAGTTTCAAGGAGATAATTCGAAAGCAACATTTTATTATACAGCAGAAAAAAGAGTGGATTTTCGTGAGTTAATAAGAGAGTATTCAAGAAATTTTGGAGTGAGAGTAGAGATGCGCCAGATTGGTGTTAGACAAGAAGCTGCCAAAATTGGAGGAATAGGTTCGTGCGGTAGAGAGCTTTGTTGTTCTACTTGGATGACTGATTTCCCGTCAGTATCAACTAATGCTGCTCGTTATCAACAGCTATCAATTAATCCTCAAAAAATTTCAGGCCAATGCGGAAGATTAAAGTGTTGTTTGAATTTTGAATTAGATGGTTATACTGAGGCACTAAAAGATTTTCCAAGCACAAAAGTGCAATTAAAATCGAAAAAAGGAAATGCAAAATTTGTAAAATTAGATGTGTTTAAAGGAATCTTATTTTATTTTAATATGGACAATCCAGGTGATTTGCTTGAGCTATCCATTGAGAATGTAAATAAAATTATTGCATTGAATAAGAAAGGGGAATTACCTGCAAGCTTTGAAAGTTTTGTAATTGAAATTGAACAAAAGGAAGTTTCTTTTGAAGACGCTATGGGTCAAGACAATATTGGTCGTTTTGACAAAAAAAAGAAACCAAAATTTAAAAAGAAAAAGAAAGGAAATTGTCATTGTGGGAAAACTAAAAATCCAAATGGAAATTGTGATGGGTCTCACCGGAGTTAAAAAGTAATTATATGATTCGGACTTTAGCTTTAATTGGCACAATAGTTATGTTTATTTCATGTGATAGTTCTATTGTTTTTGAAGAATATAAAAGCTTTGAAAATCAGAATTGGAATACTGATAGCGCAGCATTTTTCAACTATACCATAACGGATACAACTAGTACTAATACAGTTAAAATTAAGTTAAGGCATACTGTTGAATATGAGTTTCAGAATCTGATTTTATTTGTTGAAACAGATGTAATTGACACGGTTGAATTGATGTTGGCAAACAAGGAAGGAATGTGGTTGGGCGGTGGAATTGGTGATGTAAGAGAGTTTGAATTTGAATATCAAAATGCAAAGTTATTTAGTAAAAAAGGAAATTATTCTTTTAAAATCGAACAAGCAATGCGTTATGGAATGGCTGAAAAAATCCAAGTACTAAATAATGTTCTTGCCGTAGGGTTAAGTATAGAAAAACAAAATGAGTAGAAATAGAAAGATACTGTTGTGGTTGATTATTACAAGTCCATTTTTTGGTTTGTTTCTACTCGTTAATTTGACAGCTATTGGTGTTTTTGGTGACCTACCTACATTTGAGCAATTAGAGAATCCAAATAATAATTTAGCAACTGAGATTATTTCAGAAGATGGTGTGATTTTAGGAAAGTATTTCTTTGAAAACAGGAGTAAAGCAAACTACAATGAGATTCCAGAAAATTTAATTAATGCATTCATTTCAACTGAAGATGTGCGTTTTAGGAATCATTCAGGAATTGACGGAAGAGCATTATTAAGAGCAATTCATGGAGCTTTAACTGGAAAAAGTAGTTCGGGAGGTGCGAGTACGATTACTCAACAATTGTCCAAAATGTTATTTACCGAAAAGCCTAGCTCTGGCATAGACAGAGTAATGCAAAAATTAAAAGAATGGATAATTTCAGGACAGCTAGAAAAGCGATATACAAAGGACGAGATATTGACTATGTATCTAAACCGTTTTGACTGGGTAAATAATGCAGTAGGAATTAAGTCAGCATCACAAGTCTATTTTAACAAAGCACCAATTGATTTGAATGTTTCAGAATCAGCAATGCTAGTGGGAATGTTAAAAAACCCTTCTTACTACAATCCAAATAGAAGAATGGAATTAACGGAAGGAAGAAGAAATATTGTTTTTTCTCAAATGAAAAAATATGAAGTTATTTCAGATTCTTTATATGATACTCTAGTGCAACAGCCAATTATTCTGAATTTTAATAAAGCAAGTCATAATGAAGGCTTGGCTCCTTATTTCAGAGAGTATTTTAGAGGTGAGCTAAAGAAATGGTGCGCAACACATACTAAGCCTGATGGTACAAATTACAATGCTTATACTGATGGATTAAAAGTATATACTACTATTAATTCTCGTTTGCAACAGTTTGCAGAGGAAGGTATGCGTACGCATATGTCATCTTTACAAAAAGATTTTAATAACCATTGGAAGGGCTATACAAAAGCGCCTTATCCAGATGATTTTGAATGGGAGCAAATAGATGAAATTATCGACCAAGGAATGAGACGTTCTGAAAGGTATAGGAAATTAAAGAAGGCGGGAAAGTCTATAAAAGTAATAAAAAGTATTTTCAAAAAGAAAGTACAAATGACTTTATTTTCATGGGATGGAGAGATAGATACTTTGCTTTCACCTAGAGATTCTATAAAATATAATAAGTTTTTTATTCATAGTGGAATGATGAGTATGGACCCAAAAACGGGACATGTTAAAGCTTATGTTGGGGGAATAAATTATAAACATTTTAAGTACGATCATGTTAAGATTGGAAAACGACAGGTAGGATCTACATTTAAGCCTTTTTTATATTCCTTAGCCATGCAGGAAGGTTATACTCCATGCTCTGAGGTTTCTAATGTTCCGGTTGTTTTTGATAAAACAAGATGGAGGTTGGAAAAAGATTGGGTGCCAAAGAATTCAGGAGATGAGTTTGATGAAATGTCATTAACCCTAAAGTTTGGTTTGGCAAATTCTATCAATACAGTTACAGCTTATATCATGAAACAATTTGGACCTCATGCTGTGGTTGATTTGGCAAAAAAGATTGGAATCCATTCTAAGATTTTGGCAGTACCTTCTTTATGTTTGGGAACGTTTGATTTGTCGGTTTATGAAATGGTGGGTGCGTATTCCACTTTTGTAAATAAAGGAGTGTGGACAGAACCCATTTTTGTTACTCGAATTGAAGATAAAAATGGAGTAGTATTAGAAGATTTTCTACCAAAAACTCAAGAGGCTATGAGTAAAGAAACGGCTGACTTGATGGTAAGAATGTTACAAGGAGTGGTTGATGGAGTGTATAGTCCTGCTGCAGGAGTAACTAGAGGAACAGGAGTGAGATTACGCTTTAAGTACGGTTTTGAAAATGAAATGGGAGGTAAAACAGGAACGACTCAAAATCAGTCAGACGGTTATTTTATGGGTATAACACCTAATTTAGTTACAGGAGTTTGGAGTGGTTGTGAGGATAGAGCAGCTCACTTTCGGACTATACATTATGGACAAGGAGCTAATATGGCATTGCCGGTTTTTGCAGAATATATGCAGAGGGTGTATGCCGATACTTTAGAATCAGGAATTTACCCAATTGACTTTGATATTCCAAAGTCAGTGGATCTAAAATTAGATTGTGGAGAAGCAACTAATAGTATTGGGACTGATGAATTTGATGAAGAATTTTAAATTATGATAAATAAGATAGTTGATAATATTGAACAGGCACTTGAAGGAGTGGAAAGCAATATGACTTTTATGTTTGGTGGTTTTGGGCTTTCGGGAATTCCTGAAAATGCAATTGCATCTCTTTCCCAGAAAGAAATTTTTGGACTGACCTGTATCTCTAATAATGCTGGTGTGGATGACTTTGGATTAGGACTATTGCTACAGAGAAAGCAAATTAAAAAAATGATTTCGTCTTATGTAGGCGAGAATGCTGAGTTTGAGCGACAAATGTTAAGTGGTGAATTGGAAGTGGATTTAATCCCTCAAGGTTCTTTAGCTGAAAGATGCCGAGCTGCAGGGTCGGGAATACCTGCATTTTTTACTCCTGCAGGATACGGAACTGAAGTAGCTCAAGGAAAGGAGGTGAGGGAGTACAATGGCAAGCCTCATATTTTGGAAACAGCATTAACGGCGGACTTTGCGTTTGTAAAGGCTTGGAAAGGTGACACTGCTGGAAACCTTATTTTTAAGGGAACTGCCAGAAACTTTAATCCACTTATGGCTATGGCAGGAAAAATTACTGTTGCTGAGGTAGAAGAATTAGTCCCGGCAGGCGAGCTAGACCCAAATCAAATTCATACACCAGGAATTTTTGTACAAAGAATTTTTCAGGGAGAGAAATACGAGAAAAGAATTGAACAAAGAACAGTTAGAACCAAAGAATAATGGCTTTAGATAAAAATCAAATAGCGCAAAGAATAGCGCAAGAATTAGAGCATAATACCTATGTAAATTTAGGGATTGGAATTCCAACCTTGGTTGCAAATTATATCCCTTCGGGAATAGATATTGAATTTCAATCAGAAAATGGAGTTTTAGGAATGGGTCCTTTTCCTTTTGAGGGAGATGAAGATCCAGATTTAATAAATGCAGGAAAACAAACTATTACCACTCTGGACGGGGCGGTACTCTTTGATTCTGCGACTTCATTTGCTATGATAAGAGGACAACATGTTCAACTTACAGTGTTGGGTGCTATGGAGGTTTCTGAAAATGGTGATATAGCCAACTGGAAGATTCCTGGTAAAATGGTAAAAGGTATGGGTGGTGCTATGGACTTGGTAGCTTCTGCTGATAATATTATTGTTGCAATGATGCATACCAATCGAGCAGGTGAAAGTAAAATTTTAAAACAATGTACTTTACCTATTACGGGTGTAAACTGCGTAAAGAAAGTAGTAACTAACTTAGCTGTTTTGGAAGTTACTGAAAAGGGTTTTAAACTTTTAGAAAGAGCGCCAGGCGTAAGTGTTGATGAAATAAAAAATGTGACTCAAGCTACCTTAATTATTGAGGGTGAAGTTCCTGAAATGGGGCTTTAAAAATACTTTATCAAAAAGGATTAAGAAACTATAACTCCCTTACTTTCTAAATGTTTTTTTATGTCTTCTAATTTCCCTTCAGGAATAGCATCAATTAATTTTTGAGTATATTCTGTCCCGGGTTTGTTATAAATTTGGTCAGCATCCCCCATTTCTTCAATCTTTCCTGCCTGCATAACAACCATCCTATCACTCATGTATTTTACAACTGATAAATCATGAGAAATAAAGATATAGGTTAATCCAAACTCTTCTTTTAGTTCATTTAATAAGTTTAAAACTTGCGCTTGTACTGATACATCTAATGCGGAAACTGATTCATCACAAATGATAAACTTAGGCTTTACAGCCAATGCTCTTGCAATACCTATTCTTTGTCTTTGTCCTCCAGAAAATTCATGTGGATAGCGGTAAAAATGAGCAGGGTCTAAACTTACTCTTGTTAAGAGTTCTTCAACTTTTTTCTTTCTTTGCTCATCATTCTCAAGGATTCCATGCACTTGCATAGGCTCCATAATTGCATTTCCAATTGTCATTCTTGGATTAAGAGATGAGTAAGGGTCTTGGAAGATAATTTGAACATCTTTACGAAATAGTCTAAGCTCTTCAGTATTCATTTTTGCAATATCTCTCCCTTTGTAAATCATTTCCCCTTCAGTAGGTTCTTCAAGGCGAATAATCGTTCTACCAATTGTTGTTTTTCCACAGCCACTTTCACCAACCAAACCTAAAGTTTCTCCAGGATATACATCAAAAGAAACATTATCTACTGCTTTTACATGATCACTTATGCCGCCAAAAAACCCATTACGGATTGGGAAATAAGTTTTTAAATTTTTAATTTGCATTAAAGGTTCCTGACTGTAAAGCGTCTTGTGTTTTGCAACTCTTTCACTTTCAGGAATAGCTAAGTCTTTTGTAAATTCTGCTACTGAAATACCATTATCAATTATCTCTCCGCTTTCATCAATTTTCATAAAATCAGAAACGGTAGGTAAGAAAGTATAGCGTTTATCCAAAGGTGGTCGGCAAGCTAAAAGTCCTTTGGTATAAGGATGCTTTGGGTTAGTAAAAATATCCCAAACACTCCCTTGTTCCACAATATTCCCTTTGTACATCACAACTACTTTATCGGCAAGTTCAGCTATTACTCCCAAATCATGGGTGATGAACATAATTCCCATATCATGTTCTTTTTGCAAGTTTTGCATTAGTTGTAATATGGTTTTTTGTACAGTAACATCTAGTGCAGTTGTTGGCTCATCAGCAATTAAAACTGATGGCTGGCAACTCATTGCCATAGCAATCATCACTCTTTGCTTTTGTCCTCCAGAAATTTGATGAGGATAAGTGCTAAAAATACGTTCAGGAGTTGGTAGTTGAACCTCTTTAAATAATTTAATAGTTAATGCTTTTGCATCTTTCTTGTTCAGTTTTTGATGCAAAATAATAGCCTCCATCACTTGATCACCACAGGTAAACACTGGGTTTAATGATGTCATTGGCTCTTGGAAAATCATAGCGATATCATTTCCCCTGAACTTACGTATTTCCTCTTCTGAAATAGCTAAAAGATCAGTAGCTGTTCCGTCTTTTTCATGAAAAATAATCTCACCACCACTAATTTTTCCAGGAGGGCTAGGAATTAATCGCATAGCTGAAAGTGAAGTAACCGATTTTCCTGATCCTGACTCTCCAACAATACCGATTGTTTCTCCTTTGTTAAGGGTAAAACTAACTCCATTTACTGCCTTTACAATTGTTCCTTCAGTATGAAATTCGGTAACAAGATTCTTAAATTCTAATAATATATTTTCCATCTTCTGCTTTTTTTTAGGTGGTTAAAAATAGTTTTTAAATTCTATTTAAACAAACTCAATGTTATTTTCTGAAATAAGATCTTCTCCTTTATATTTTAAAAGGAGTTGTGCTACCGTTAAAGTGTCTTTCTGACAATATTTTTTTATGCGTTCTATATCTTTATCATTCCAGTAAACACCAGCTACTTGGCTTCCATCAATATCATCCTTAGGTGTTGGAATATTAAATAGAGCAGCCAATAATTTTATGGAAGTATAATGTTTGTAGTCACCAAATTTCCATAATTCCATAGTGTCTAAATGATTGACTTCCCAAGGTTTTTTACTTGCAATATCTAAAAGTGCAGGTAGTTTTAATCCATTTATGAGTGTTCGTCTAGCTATAAATGGAAAATCAAACTCTTTACCATTATGCGCACACAACTGATGTTGTTTTTTGTTGAACTGAGTGTTGAGTAGTTTATTAAAATCAGTGATAATTTGCTTTTCATCATCTCCATAAAATGATTTTATACGAAAATGGTTTTCTCCGTTATCAATAAATAAATACCCTACTGAAATGCAAATAATTTTAGCAAACTCAGCCATAACACCTGCTTTTAGCTTGTAAAATTCAGCAGGAGTATACTCTTCTTTTCTTTGCCAAGCTGTTTTTTCGGCCCATAAAGTCTGAAAAGTAACGTCTAAATCCTTAAAGTTTTGGGAGCAGGGAACAGTTTCAATATCCAAAAAAAGAATATTCTTTATTTTTACATCTATTAACATTTATGGGTACATTTCAAGTGCTGCATCAATAAACTGATAAAAATCATCAAAGTGTCCATCATCTAAATTAGTTCCATATTTTCTTCCTAATCTGACAATAATCATATTTTTTTCAGGAATACAAATTACATATTGCCCCCATAGTCCCCTAGTGTAATAAACGGACAATCCTTGCCTTTCTGCGAGCCAAAATTGATAGCCATAATTAGTATTTGGGATTCCATTTTCATTTAACAAATTAGCAGCTGATGTTGCATCTTTTACATAACTGCTATCTATAAGCTGTGTCCCATTCCAATTTCCTTGGCGTAAGTATAATTTTCCTAAACGGGCAAAATCTCTTGCATTTGAGTTGATGCAACAAAATCCTTTTTCATCTCCACTCTCTACATCAGTATTCCAAAGTGCAGGGTGTTTGGCTCCCATTGGTTGCCATAGTTTTTTGGATGCGTATTCACTTATTGTTTCTCCAGTTGCAACTTCAACTATAAAAGTAATTAATTGGGTGCATGAACTGTGGTATTTAAAGACTTTACCAGGAGTATCTATAACTGTCAGATTGTTAACCAAATCTTTTAAATTAGAGCCATAATACGACTCAGCTGTCTGCCCAATTGGATTGTAATAATCCTCAGTCCAATTAAGACCTGAACTCATGGTTAGTAAATCTTTTATGCTTAATTCTGTATTTCTTCCTTCACAGAAATCAGGTAAAAAATCACATACTTTTTGGTCAACACTTTTAATTTTTCCTTCAGTTATTGCAATTCCAATTAAAGTTGAAACCCAGCTTTTGGACATGGAATATGAATTGGACATAGTGTCGGCAGAGTAGCCATGCCAATATTCTTCAAAATGTATGCTGTCGTTTACAATTACCATAAAAGCTACTGTTTCTAGCGTTTCATTTATTGGCTTAATAAATTCAGGTAAACTAGCTTTATTGTAATCCTTTGAAACTCCCCACTTTTGATGTGTACCTGCCTTTATGGTGTTAGCTGGGAAGTGTACAAAATCATGAATATAAGAAGATGTATGCCCTTTTAAATAAGTTATTGAAATCGCTTTGTACATCCAGCTTTTCTCACTTATAAGAATAAATAGATTGAGGGCTACAAAAATAATGAGTAAGTATTTTAATATTTTTTTCATTTTAAATAATTTCCATCTCAAATAGCTCAACCAAATGGGCTTTAAGCTTGTTTCTTACCTCATTCATATCCACTTCCCTTCCTAATTCTTTCTGAAGTGAAGTTACACTTTTATCGGTAATTCCACAAGGTATAATATTTCCGAAATAAGATAAATCAGAATTTACATTAAAAGCAAAACCATGCATGGTTACCCAACGACTACTTTTAACCCCTAAAGCGCAGATTTTTCTTGCCTTTGGAGTACCTACATCAAACCAAACTCCTGTTTCTCCTGGTGATCGTTCTGACTCTAATCCATACTCTTTTAAAGTAAGAATTATAGCCTCTTCCAAAAAGCGTAAGTATTTGTGTATGTCAGTAAAAAAGTTGTCCAAATCCAAAATTGGGTAGCCTACTAACTGCCCAGGACCATGATAAGTAATATCTCCTCCTCTGTTAATCTTATGAAAAGTTGCTCCTCTGCTTTTTAGGTAATCTTCATTTACCAAAAGGTTTTTTTCATCACCATTTTTCCCTAACGTATAGACATGAGGGTGTTCACAAAAAATTAAATGGTTGTTGGTTTCAACTGTTTTATTTTCTTTTCTGTTTGATGATTTTACGGCTAAAATCTCTGCAAAAAGTTCTTCTTGAAAGTCCCAACATTCTTTATAGTCAATCAGACCTAAATCCTTAAATGAAACTTTTTTGTTCATTATATTTTAGCAAGTTCGCCTTTTAAAAAGTCGATAACATCTATCTCAATAGCATCTACATTATTCATTTCAGATAAATACCAACTCACCCAATCTCCTAGACTAATATGGTAAAGTGAATTTTCAATTAAAGAATCGCCTTTACTCCAAATTTCAGTGATATTACTTGTAAACTTTGAAATCACCTTTTTATTAATGTCCATTCTTATTTGGTTACGATCGTAATCACATTTATTACGGAAATATACAACCGCTAAACCATCAACATTGGTCCGCCAACCCAATAATTCATTATGATTCATTTCAGGAACAACATTATGCCAGGCAAGCATTTTACTATTTTCATTTAATTGCTGACGAAAACGAACAGCTACACCTTCAAAACCTTTAGCTACATAAATAACTGGGGTTTGTTTGTACATTTTTTTTGCCAAATCCATTGCTTGTTTTTGGATATCAGCTTTTTCTGTATCAATTAGGGTAATTGCTCTATTAAAGTCTGCTTTAAAAGAATCGTCAATAATTCCATAATGATTTAACATAAAGAATAGTTCAGTAAATGCATAGCCAAACATAGCTCTTGGAGGCTGTTTTCCTGGAATAATTATTTTGTTGTACTTATTTTCTTCAGCAATAGTTTTTAATTTACCACCTGAAGTAATTACTGCAATTTCGGCTCCTCTTGATTGGCATTTTTCTAAAGCATAAAGAGTTTCTTCTGTATTTCCTGAGTAGGAATTCGCAATAACAAGTGTATGTTCATTCACAAAATTCGGAATACTGTAGTCTTTTGTTGCAGCTATAGGAATATTTACTTTTGACGAAATAATATCACTTACAATTGTTCCTCCAATCCCAGAGCCACCCAAACCACAAATCAAAATATTTCTGATTTCTTTAGTGCAGGAAGTTAAATTTGTATTGTTTGCAATCTCAATTGCTTCTCTTAAATGATTGCTAAAATCATTGATGTAATCGTTCATTTTCATCTTAAATATTTTTATAATTTGATATTAAAATTGGCTTATTAAAAGAAGTCGAAAATACGAAATAATAGGATAATAGAATTCCTATCTTTGCAAAAAATTTAACAGATGACAAGAGTACTTTCCGAGCAAGAATTAGTTAGAAGAGAATCCTTACAAAAATTAAGAGATTTAGGAGTTGATCCTTATCCAGCTGATCTATTTGATGTAAACATAACATCCAAACAGATTAAGGAAAAGCACAAGGAGGGAGAAGAGTTAGATGTAGTGATTGCAGGGCGATTGATGAGCAGAAGAATTATGGGTAAAGCCTCTTTTGCTGAGTTGCAGGATAGTGATGGAAAAATTCAGATTTATGTAAATAGAGATGAAATTTGTGAAGGGGAAGATAAAACTATGTACAATACAGTTTTCAAAAAACTATTGGATATTGGTGATATTATAGGGGTTACAGGAACTGTTTTTATTACTAAAGTTGGTGAGATATCAGTAAAAGTAAAAGAGCTAAAAGTGCTTACAAAATCCTTACGTCCATTACCTTTACCAAAGGTGGATTCTGATGGAACAGTGCATGATGCCTTTACTGATCCTGAAAAAAGATACAGACAGAGGTATGTGGATTTGGTAGTAAATCCAGAGGTAAAAGATGCTTTTATTAAGCGTACAAAACTGACAAATTCCATGCGTGAGTTTTTGAATAAGAAAGAATATTTGGAAGTGGAAACGCCAATTTTACAACCGCTTTATGGTGGGGCTGCTGCTCGTCCGTTTAAAACGCATCACAATACTTTGGACATGGAATTGTACCTTAGGATTGCAAACGAATTGTATTTAAAAAGATTGGTTGTAGGTGGTTTTGATGGGGTATATGAATTTTCGAAAGATTTTAGGAATGAGGGAATGAGTCGTTTTCACAATCCTGAATTTACACAAATGGAATTGTATGTTGCCTACAAGGATTATGCCTGGATGATGGAATTAGTTGAAGAAATGGTGGAGAAAATTGCTATGGATTTACACGGAAAAACAGAAATTCAGGTTGGTGATAATTTAATCAATTTCCAAAGACCTTGGAAGCGTTATACTATGTATGAGGCGATTGAGCATTTTACAGGAATTGATATTTCGAAAATGGATGAGGTTACTATGGCTGAAACGGCTAAAAAATTAGGTGTTGAGGTAGATAAAAGTATGGGTAGAGGAAAATTAATTGATGAGATTTTTGGAGAAAAATGTGAAGGTCAATTAATACAACCTACTTTCATTACGGACTATCCTGTCGAGATGTCGCCATTGGCAAAAAAACATAGAGAACATGCAGGTTTAGTAGAGCGATTTGAAGCGATTTGTAATGGAAAAGAAATCTGTAATGCCTTTTCAGAATTGAATGACCCTATTGACCAAAGAGAAAGGTTTGAAGAACAATTGGAATTAGGAAAAAGAGGAGATGATGAGGCGATGTTATTGGATGAAGATTTCTTAAGAGCAATAGAATACGGAATGCCACCAACTGCAGGTTTAGGAATTGGAATTGACAGATTAAGTATGATTATGACCAATAGTAATTCTATACAAGATGTATTGTTTTTCCCACAAATGAAAGCGGAAAAAGGAGGAAATGAGGAGTAGCAGGATTACAACCTCTACTCTTTTCACTAGATTAGAGTAAGTGTATTCTAATCTATCTTGCTAAAAGTTTTTTAGAAACTTTATATTTTGCGGAATAAAAAAGACCGCTATGACTAGTTTTAAGCGTCAAAAACTCCTTCTTATACCACTTTGGGTCAGTTGCTTTCTTTTTATGATCTTCATGTGATGTAGCTTCAAGTACTTCACTTTTAATCCAAGGCTCAATACTGTAAATGCTGAGTCCAAAATGTTCAGCTCGTTGAAGAACAATTTCAAAATCTGTTTCAGAAAAAAATTGTATTTCATCCTTTCCAAACCCATCATTAAGGTTTTTTAAGCCTGTAAATATATGTTGTTCTAAAAATTTTTCTTGCTCCATGTTTGTGTTTTCTCTAAAGATTTGTGTTTGAAATATAGCGTGCAAAAATAGGCTAAATTTCTCACAACCAAAAACTAAAAAATGAGGTACTTAAATTAGGTAGCCTTTTAGAACTAAGAGTCTTTAGTGGAGAAAGGAAATAAGAATTATTATACGCTTTTAGCCGCGTGGAAATATGTGTATAAATCATAGTGGTATTTAAGCTATGATGACCTAATAATTTCAGGATGGTTATGTATTAATTTTTGTATCATTGTACTTAATCAATTTTTGGGTCTCATTTAAAAACAGAGCGAAAAACGAACAACCACACAAATAAAAAAATTAAATAAAATGGAAAATTTAGTACAATTAGCACAAATTACTGTAGCAATATCTGTTACTTATGTTTGGATTTTTAGATTTCACAATGTCGTTAAAGAATTTAGCCAATTCGCATTAAGTGACTTAATTCGAAATTTAACTGGAGCAACAAAAATATCTTTAGCTACATTATTAATTGTGGGTATTTGGCATTCATCATTAGTTCTTATTTCATCTGTTCTTATGGGACTATTAATGATAGGCGCTCAATATTTTCATTTTAAAATAAAAAATCCTTTTATTAAACATATACCCTCTCTTATTCTTTTAATTTTATGTGCTTTTATAGCACTATTATCAATTCAATAATCTAAATGAATATAGATAAAATATGTATTTTAATATCAAGTTTATCCTTTTTTGCTTACGCTGTCTCTTACTTCACCTCACCGCATATGAAAAAAGAATTTAAAAGGTTTGGATTAGAAAAAATTGGTTTATTAACAATAATATTACAATTTATGGGAGCGGCTGGCTTAATAGTAGGCCTTAAATTTAATCCAATTTTAACGATTTCATCTTTAGGTCTTACATTACTTATGCTATCTGGTCTAATAGTGAGAATAAAATTAAAAGATAGCATTTGGATTTCTTTGCCTGCTTTGTTTTATATGGGGTTAAATACTTATATTTTTTTGGTGTCAATAAATTAATCGACCATCAAGAGCTATAGTTAAATAAAATTTTAATTTAGTTATATTTTTATTGAATAATAAATTTAAAAAAACAAAATGGTTTGGTTTTGCACGAGCAAGCACCCAAATTAAAAAAGAAAATACCATGTTTAATTTCAAAACAGATATTAGTAACCAATCAATATTATGACTGTATTAGAAGAAGAGATGATATTGCCCAATGGCTCAACATTAAAGAATAGGATTGCTAAATCAGCAATGAGTGAAAATTTATCAAACAAAAATAATGAGCCTACTCCTCTTCTGATAGAAGTATATAAAAAATGGGCTCAAAGTGGTGCGGGATTGCTTATTACCGGCAATATTATGATTGATTCAAAAGCGATTGGAGAGCCAAGAAATGTCGTTGTTGAGAATAGAAAAAACTTTGAAATACTAAAAGAATGGGCAGAAAGTGTAAATGGCACTGACACACATTTATGGGCTCAAATAAATCATCCGGGCAGACAAGCAATGGAACCGATTAATAGAGATTTGAAAGCTCCTTCTGCTGTACCTCTAAAATCAGGAGGAAGAAAAGATGGATCAAAAAAAATACCTATAGCATTAAATGAAAGTCAGATTTTAGCTATTATTGAAGCGTTTGGTAATACAGCTATCATCTTAAAGGATGCAGGTTTTTCAGGAGTTCAAATTCACGGAGCGCACGGTTATTTGGTTAGCCAATTCTTATCTCCATATTCGAATATAAGATCAGATAAATGGGGAGGGAGTTTAGTGAACAGAGCCCGATTTGTTATTGAAGTCTATAGAAAAATTAGAGCCAGAGTAGGTAAAAGTTTTCCAATTGGAATTAAATTAAACTCTGCAGACTTTCAAAAAGGTGGATTTTCAGAAGAAGAATCAATGGAAGTAGTCAAAATTCTTTCAAAAGAAGGGATTGATTTAATTGAAATATCTGGAGGTACCTATGAGGCTCCAGCAATGATGGGTAAACGCAAAAAAAGCACCATAAAAAGAGAAGTTTATTTCATGGATTACATTGAAAAAGCTAGCAAAATAACAACTACTCCTTTAATGTTAACTGGCGGATTTCGTACAACCTCAATTATGAAAGATGCTATAGCTTCTAATCAATTAGATATTATTGGAATTGCGCGACCTTTTACAGTGTATCCTAATATTGGAAACGAAATATTTAACAATAGCCGAATAAATTTCAATACCAAAATTAAAAAGACAGGAGTAAAAGGGATTGATGGAGCAATGAATATAATATGGTATGAATCACAAATAAAACGGCTAGGAAAAGGAAAAGTACCTAAGCCTGATTTAAATCCATGGTTGGTATTCATCAAGTATTCTTGGCTAATATTAGAAAAAAAAATTAACAAAAAAAGAAAATCCAGCCAACATTATTAAAAATTAAAAGCCCTTTTGATTTTCTTTAGAAGTTTTTAATTTTTTCTGTCTTGCTTTTTCCAATCAGCTTTATTAACTCTTCATTTTTAGCTTCCATTACTTTTTTAACTGAACCAAAATGAGTAATCAACATCTCTACTGTTTTCGAGCCTATTCCTTCAATTTTATCGAGTGAAGTCCCAAGGCTATCTTTTCCTCTTTGCTTCCTGTGGTGGTTAATGCCAAAGCGGTGGGCTTCATCACGTAATTGCTGTATTAGCTTTAAACTTTCTGATCGTTTGTCCAAATATAAAGGGACGCTATCTTCTGGAAAATAAATTTCTTCCAAACGTTTGGCAATTCCAATTATGGCTATTTTCCCTCTGAGTTTTAATTTGTCTAAACTTTTTACTGCCGAGCTAAGCTGCCCCTTTCCACCATCAACAACAATCAATTCAGGTAAGGGCTGCTCTTCATCCAATAGGCGTTTGTATCTTCTATAAACAACCTCCTCCATACTTGCATAATCATCAGGGCCTATTACAGTTTTGATATTAAAATGTCGATAATCCTTTTTGCTTGGTTTTGCATTTTTAAATACAACACAAGCCGCTACAGGGTAAGCGCCTTGTATGTTTGAGTTATCAAAACATTCAATATGTCTTGGGCGATTTACAAGGTGTAAATCCTTCTGTAATTGCTCCAAAACACGCTTATTATCTTGCTTTTCAATGTTATTTATTTTTCGTTTTTGTAGGTCCAATAACATATATTTTGCATTTCTCAAACTCAAATCAATGAGTTTCTTTTTATCTCCAATTTTAGGTATTGTAATACTTAAGTTCTCCCAAACATTTTCCAAGGAATGAGAGCAGTAAATTGTATTTGAAGTACTCTTAAATCTTTGCCTAAGTTCCACAATTGCTAACTGCAATAATTCTTCTTCCGTTTCTTCTAATTTCTTATTCAGCTCCAAAGTATGTGCCTGTACAATTGCTCCCGAATTTATCTTTAGATAGTTTACAAATGCAGTTGTTTCATGGCTAAGGATAGTAAACACATCAACATTATTTATTTTAGGATTTACAATGGTTGATTTGGCTTGGTAGTTGCTCAATAAATCAATTTTATCTTTAACCGATTGGGCTTTTTCAAATTCCATTTTGTCCGAAAACTTGAGCATAGTAGTTTCCAAATACTGAATTACTGATTTAATATCTCCTTTTATTATCTGTTTGATATGTTCAATTCCTAACTGATATTCTTGAGCGCTTTGTTTGTTTTCGCAAGGAGCTAGGCAATTTCCCATGTGGTATTCCAAACACACTTTGAATTTTTCTTCTTTAATATTTTTATTGGTCAAATTCAGGCTACAATTTCGTAATGGATATAGCTGATGAAAGAAATCCAAAAGTGTTTTCACCAAACGAACAGATGTGTAAGGCCCGTAATAATCCGAGCCATCTTTTATTACATTTCTAGTTTGAAAAATCCTTGGAAACGGTTCTTTCTTTATACAAATCCAAGGGTAAGTTTTTCCGTCTTTAAGGGCAACATTATACTTGGGTTGATGTTTTTTTATCAGGTTGTTTTCCAAAAGTAGGGCATCCATTTCAGTGCTTACTACTACATATTTTATATCCTGAATTTTACTGACTAATACCCGAGTTTTACCGTGTTCTTGTTTTTTAGTGAAATAGGAAGAAACCCTTTTCTTTAGGTTTTTAGCTTTTCCGATATACAGTAGCTTGTCAGTTTTATCGTAGTATTGATAGACCCCTGCTTTTTGAGGAATATTTTTTAGCAGTTCTTCTATATGTTTTGGGGCTGGCATTAGTTATGCAAAGCAACAACTTTTTTATAAGATTCTACTTCTCCTTCAAAATTATTGATATTTCCTTCCCAAACGGGATTATTTGTAAAATCTCCATCCCTAAAATCATCTGTAAATTGTGCGAATCCTACTTGCGAACATGTAGCAAGGATAAAAAGTAGTAAGCATTTTCTCATAGTCCGTAAATATAGTATTTTTGAGGTTTAGAAAATAAATGCGAAAGGTTCTGCTTCTTAAACCTTTCATATGACTTTTAAAAAATAGAATTTACAAATGAAATTAGCAATAGTAGGAGCAACCGGTATGGTAGGTCGAGAAATATTAGCCGTACTTGCAGAAAGAAACTTTCCGATCAGTGAGCTAATTCCTGTTGCTTCCAAAAAATCTTTTGGGCAAACTATTTCATATTTAGGTAAAACACATACAATTATCTCCCTTGACGATTTGTTAGCAAAAGAGATGGATTTAGCTTTGTTTTCAGCTGGGGGAGAAGTTTCTGAAAAATGGGCACCCCAATTAGTTACAAAAGGGTGTAAGGTAATTGATAACTCTTCTTTTTGGAGGATGCATAAAAATCATAAATTAATTGTTCCTGAAATAAATGGTGATCAGCTTACAAAAGAAGATATGATTATTTCAAATCCGAACTGTTCCACCATACAATTAGTAATGGCACTGTCCCCTTTACACCAAAAATTTAAAGTAAAGAGAGTAATAGTTTCAACTTATCAATCCATTAGTGGTACAGGTGTAAAGGCAGTAAGGCAATTGGAAAATGAAGAAAAATCAGTAGTAGGAGAGATGGCTTATCCGCACCCGATTTATCAGAATGTATTACCCCATTGTGATGAATTTGAAGAAAATGGCTATACCAAGGAGGAAATGAAGTTGACTAACGAAACTAAGAAGATATTAGATGGAGGAATTGATGTTACCGCTACTGCTGTTAGAGTTCCTGTTGTTGGTGGGCATTCCGAAAGTGTAAATGTAACATTTGAAAATGATTTTAATTTGGATGAAGTGCGTTTGGCTTTAAGCAATATGCCTGGAGTTGAGGTGGTAGATAACCCTTTAGAAAATACGTATCCAATGCCCATAACGGCCTATAAAAAAGATGCAGTTTTTGTTGGAAGAATAAGAAGAGATTTTACACAAAAAAATACTTTGAATATGTGGGTGGTAGCGGATAATTTAAGAAAAGGTGCAGCAACTAATACCGTACAAATTGCCGAATATTTGTTAATGAAAAACTATATATAAATGATTATTAGTCATAAATATAAATTCCTATTTATTGGATTGCCTTTTTCAGCATCTTCTGCAATTTCAAAAGAATTACACTTAGAATATGATGGAGAGGCTTATTTAAGAAAACATTCTTTGTATCATGAGTTTGAGAATGTAGCGACAAAAGAAGAGTTAGAATATTTTGTATTTGCAGTGCTGAGAAATCCTATGGAAATTGCAGTTACAGTATATGAAAAAATGAAGGCAAATTTAAAAGGAAACTTTACTAACCCTGAACTCTTTTCAGAAAATGGGGGGCATATATCAAAACTGCAAAGACAGAAATTTAATTTTATAAAGAATAATAATTCCTCCTTTCAGCAGTATTTCAAAAAATTTCATCAAAAACCATACGATAACCTTACTGGTTTAGTAATTGACGATTGTGACTTTGTAATTAAGTATGAAACTATTGCGGAGGATTATTTGTTAGCCCTTAAAAAGGTAGGCGTTAGCAACCCAAGGCCACTCCCGGTTGCAAACAAAACAGCAGGTAAAAACAATGATTTATTAGCTTATTATACGAATGATATTAAGGAGATATCTATTGCTGTTTTTGGGCCATTTTTGAAAAAATATAATTACACATTTCCAGAAGAGTGGGGAGTAGTAAAAATACCTTTAAAAAGTAAATTAGAATTTTTAATGTTTGGTGTTTTAAGAAAAATAAATCAAAAATATTTCAAAAATCACACAGAGAAAATAGTCTTAGAAGGAAATATTTATGGGGATATACAAAGAGATAAACTAAAGAAATCTTAATTAAATTCTTTTCTGTAAAAAAACAAGATCATAAATATTCCTATAGATATTCCAGCATCCGCAATATTAAATACTGGACGAAAGAAGATGAAGTGTTCACCACCCCAAATTGGCAACCAATTAGGAAAATGACTATTTATTAGTGGAAAATAGAACATATCAACCACTTTTCCGTGAAGTAAAGAAGAGTACCCTCCCCCATCAGGCATAAAGCTTGCGACATTATTGTAACTTTCATTAAATATAATTCCATAGAAGGAACTGTCAATAATATTACCAATTGCACCGCCAATAATGAATCCTAGTGCAATTGAAGCACCGTTTGAAAATCCTGCTTTTGTTAGATTAAATATATATTTTATTCCTATTCCAACAACAACTATTCTAAATATAGTAAGTATTTTTTTGCCGGTATATCCACCAAACTCCATACCAAAAGCCATTCCATTATTTTCGGTAAAGTGAATTATAAACCAGTCATATACTGGAAATTCCTGACCTAAAAACATATTAGTTTTTACCCAAAACTTTAAGCTTTGGTCAATTAAAATAAGAATAAATGCTGTAAAAAATATTTTTTTCAAAGTAACTTATTGCGCTTTTTTAGCTTCAATACTTAACGTTGCATGTGGAACAAGCTTTAACCTTTCTTTCGCGATTAATTTGCCTGTAACTCTGCATATTCCGTAAGTTTTATTCTCAATACGAATTAATGCATTATTTAAGCTCCTAATAAATTTTGCTTGTCTTTCAGCTAGTTTGATGTTTTCTTCTTTTGAAAGCGTAGACGATCCTTCTTCAAATTGCTTAAAAGTAGGGGAGGTGTCTTCTGTTCCATTGTCAGAATCATTAGCAGTAGCAGCTCTTAGGACATCTAAATCGTCTTGAGCGCTTTCAATTTTAGCTAGAATTAATTGTCTAAATTCTGCAAGCTCATCTTTCGTATATGTAGTTTTTTCAGCCATAATTTTAGTGTTTTTTAATACTCACTTTTGCAGTAATTCCATCTATTAATTCCATCTCATTAGTCTCGCTTTCAATATTATTTGAAAATTCTAATTTATCTGCTAAAGTTTCATCACAAATATAAGCGAAATTATTTTGAATAGCAGATTTTAATTGTTCATTGTTTTCAACTATGATATTAACCTTGTCAGTAACTTTAAAACCATTATCTTTCCTTAGGTTTTGCACTCTATTTATAAACTCTCTCGCCAAACCTTCTTCCTTTAAATCAGCTGAAAGTGTAATGTCTAATGCAACAGTTACCCCATCATTATTAGCTACAATGCAACCAGGAATGTCTGCCGAACTTATTTCAACATCTGTTAAGTCAATAGTTATGGTTTCATTTATTTTATAAACACCTTCCCTTTCTATTTGCTTAATATTATCGGAGGTAAACTGTGTAATAACACTAGAAATTAACTTCATATCTTTACCAAACTTTGGCCCAAGAGTTTTAAAATTAGGTTTTATTTTCTTTGTTAAAACATCAGAATTTTCTGTTAAGTAGGCAATTTCTTTAACATTAATTTCACTTAATACAATACTAGAAATTGCTTCAATATCTCGTTTCATTTTTGCATTTAAAACAGGAATCATTATTTTTTGTAAAGGCTGTCTTACTCGAATCATTTCCTTTTTTCTTAGAGACAAAACAAGTGAAGTGATATTCTGAGCCAGCTGCATTTTCCTTTCTAAATCAGGATTTATCATGCTATTGTCAGCTTTTGGGAAATCAGCTAAATGTACTGATGCTACAGAATGCTTTTTACTAATAGTATTTAAATCTTGAAATAAACGATCCATAAAAAATGGAGCAATAGGAGCAGACAGTAGTGTAATCTTTTCTAAGCAATCGTATAGTGTCTGGTAAGCAGAAATTTTATCAGTATTATATTCCCCCTTCCAGAAGCGTCTTCTGCTTAAACGAACATGCCAGTTGCTTAGTTTGTTCATTACAAAGTCCTGAATTAAACGGGCAACTTTTGTTGGTTCATAGTCTTCATAATTTCCTTCAACTTTTTTAATTAAAGTATTTAATTCTGAAAGAATCCATCTGTCAATTTCACTTCTATTTTCAACTGCAACTTCATTCTCTGAATAATTGAATCTGTCAATATTGGCGTAAAGAGCAAAGAAAGAATAGGTATTATAAAGTGTGCCAAAGAATTTTCTTTGTACTTCCTGTATTCCACTTTCGTCAAACTTTAAATTATCCCAAGGTTGTGCATTGGATATCATATACCATCTTGTCGCATCAGCACCATATTTATCAATAGTTTTAAAAGGATCGGTAGCATTTCCTAATCGTTTGGACATTTTGTTTCCGTTTTTATCCAAAACCAACCCATTAGAGATAACATTTTTATAGGCTACAGAATCAAACAACATAGTTGAAATTGCGTGCAAAGTAAAGAACCAACCTCTTGTTTGATCAACTCCCTCCGCAATAAAATCAGCAGGATAATTTTTTTCGAATATTTCTTTATTTTCAAAAGGGTAATGCAGCTGAGCGTAAGGCATTGAACCTGAATCAAACCAAACATCAATTAAGTCTAATTCTCTTTTCATTGGTTTTCCATCCCCTGAAATAAGAATAATATTATCAACATAGGGCCTGTGCAAGTCAAAAGAAGTGTAGTTTTCTTCTGACATATCCCCAACAACAAAATCAGCTAAAGGATTTGTATTCATCAGTCCAGCAGCAATTGATTTTTTAATTTCAGTTTTTAATTCTTCTATCGAACTAATACAGATTTCTGTTTCTCCATCTTCAGTACGCCAGATAGGAATTGGGATTCCCCAAAAACGTGAGCGAGATAAATTCCAGTCCACCAAATTTTCTAACCACTTCCCAAAACGACCTTCTCCTGTTGATTTTGGTTTCCAGTTGATAGTTTTATTAAGCTCCAACATTCTGTCTTTATAATCAGTAGTTTTTACAAACCAACTGTCCATAGGATAGTACAGAATTGGCTTGTCAGTACGCCAACAATGTGGGTAAGAATGTTCGTATTTCTCTGCCTTAAAACAAAGGTTTTCTTCTTTTAGCTTTATAACAATTTGTACATCAGCAGAAAGTTTTGGTTTTTCATCTTCATCCGTATAATATTCATCTTTCACATACATTCCTGCAAAATCAGTAACGGTATCAACAAACTTACCTTGTTTATTGACTAGTGTTAAGGTTCCAATTCCGTTTTGTTTACAAACCCTGTTGTCATCAGCCCCAAAACTTGGTGCTAAATGCACTATTCCTGTTCCATCTTCAGTAGTAACAAAATCAGCTAAAATAATTCTAAAAGCATCTCCATCTTCAGGTTGTACGTAAGGTAAAAGTTGTTCGTATCGTAAACCTTCTAACTTATCTCCTTTTAATTCAGCTAAAATATTGAATGGTAAATTCTTTTTTCCAACTACATAATCGGCAAATTCCAATTCAGCATTTTCTGCTTTAAAATAGCTAGAAGATAACGCCTTTGCTACAATAACTGTAATTGCTTTTCCAGTATATTGATTTAAGGTTTCTACTAATAAATAATCAATTTTTTTACCAACTGCTAGTGCGGTATTGGAAGGTAATGTCCAGGGTGTCGTTGTCCATGCTAAACAATAGACATCATTCTTAGTTTTGCTAAAAAGAAAATCAGAGTTCTCATTTTTTATAACTTTGAATTGTGCGATTGCTGAGGTGTCTTTCACATTTCGGTAACAACCTGGCTGATTTAGCTCGTGTGTACTTAATCCTGTCCCTGCTTTAGGAGAAAAAGGCTGAATTGTGTGCCCCTTATAAAGCAATTCTTTTTTGTGCATCTGACCCAATAACCACCAAACGCTTTCAATATATTTGTTGTCATAAGTAACATAAGGCGTCTTCATATCCACCCAATATCCCATTTCCTCCGTGATATCTTCCCAGCTTCCTTTGTACTTCATTACATTGGTACGGCAAGCCTTATTGTACTCTTCAATGGATATTGTTGTGCCAATATCTTCTTTAGTAATTCCTAATTCTTTTTCAACAGCAAGCTCAACTGGTAATCCGTGAGTATCCCAACCCGCTTTACGATTTACCTGAAACCCTTTAAGGGTTTTATAGCGACAAAATAAATCTTTAATTGTTCGCGCAATTACATGGTGAATACCAGGCATTCCGTTTGCTGAAGGTGGTCCTTCATAAAAAGTAAAAGTTGGATTTCCTTTTCGGCCTTCAATACTTTGATTGAAAACATCATTATTTCTCCAGTTTTCTAAAACTTCTTTATGGGTTTTAGATAAACTTAATTGTTTGTATTCCTTGAACTTGCTCATTTTTTATGCTAAATATAATGAGTGCAAATATAGTTTTTGAATTTTAGATAAGCAATGCTATTTTGCCTTAAAAAAATGAGTTGAATTTAATTAACGAATAATAATAACTGCTGATGTTTCTTGATGTTTCCATCCATCAAAATCTTGGTAATAAATTTGGTAAGTATAAGTCCCAAATGGCAAGTCTTTACCAGATATTTGATGTTTCCCATCCCATCCATTTCCACAATCTAAATCATGAATATTATTCGTAGAATAAACCAATTCACTAAAGCGAGAATATACATTAAAAGTAAATGTACCTTCTCTTACTCCATTATAGGAAATACAAAATCTGTCATTTATTCCATCTAAATCAGGAGTAAATGAATTAGGAATATACATCCAAAAATCATCCGTAATTTGAACCTGCTTATATGCAGTATCAACACACCCGTTATTATCCTGAATAATTAGACTGACCTGATAAATTCCTATTGTATCTTTAAAAGTATGATAAGGATTTTCAGTAAAATCCTGCAAAGAATTATCGCCAAAATCCCACTGCCAACTAATTACATTTCCTTCTGATTTATCTACTAACTGTGTAGTTGTGTAAATAATTGTCATACTGTCGGGTTGAGGATCGAAATTGGCAATAGGAGATTCTAAAATAGTAACCATTGCAGAACCATTAATTGCCCCATCAGCATTAGCATCAGAAAAATCAGTTAAGATATAATTCCCCCCTTCATTGGTATTAATAACATACGGATTATTTGAAGTAGTAATTGAGGGTTGTATTGAACCATTTATTGAATAAGAAAATGTGAAAGGGGCAATTGCACTGTTAAAATAAACTTTTACCTGAGCGCTTATTTTAGCATTATCACAAACAGTATCATTTCCATCTATAAATGCACTCATTTTATAAATATGCAAAATAACCGAGTCATTAAACTCTCCATAAAAAGAATTGAGAGCTCCTACATTTAATAAGGTGTTGCTGTCAGTTTCCCAAGAATTAAATACAAATTGAGGGTCAATATTTGGGTCAATAGTATTTAAATCATCAATAAATACTGTTTCAGAATATGGAAAAACGGAAACAATATTTCCATTGATATTAATAGATGTTGTAGTTCCTGGCGGTTCTACATCATATATAATAGTTGGTTTTTTGTAAATGTATAAAGTTACATTATCATTGTTAGAAGCGTAAAATGAATCAGTCATATTTGACGCTATAGGCATAAGTAAAACACTGTCAGAACCCCAAGTATTAAAGCCATATAGAGGGTCAATATTTGGTGATATATTTACTGTGTCATCTAGAATATAATTTATTGTTGTCGGAAAGGTATTTATTAGCACACCATCAACAGTGATTGTTGTAGCTGTTCCTACAGGAATTACATTGTAAGTTATGTTTTTTGTAGGGATAAAGTAGGCTCGAACAATTGCATCCCCTTTTAAATCTAATACTAAAGTATCAACAATAGGGTCGTATATATAGGTGTTTGTTGATATTACTTCCCAATGATCAAAAGATCCACTTTTCACTTCAAAAGGTAATAAAATACCCCCAAATCTTTGGTCAGTCCAAGGTGTGTTTAAATTATTAATGATATTTCCATTACTCATTTCAACTTCTCCTATCCCAACAATTTCAATAGTAACATCATATGGGCCTGTGATTGCTGTATCACAATTAACAAACCCAGAATTCATACTATCACATCTAGCTAAAATAAAATTTCTTAAAGTAGTTACATTGCTTTGCCAACCAGCATATGTACCCCCCCAAGTTGCAATTTGCCTTGGCATTTCAGGATCTATTACAGCAATCATACTATCTAGTAAATGGACCATAAATGTGCAGGATAAAGGACCGTTTGCTAGATCTTGCCAGCGATTAAGGTATTCATCATGAAATTCCTGATTGGTAAGCATTTCATTCCAAATTGGAACATGGCCTTGTCCGCCAGTATTACCTAAAGTACTTGGGTCACAAGGGGATGCATTAGGGTCTGAACTTGGTATTCCTGTATAGTTTGTTCCATGATCAAATGTGTTGTCCATGTCCCAAAGCGTGTATCTCCACTTCTTTTTTTCTCCATTAGGATCCATTCCTCTCCACCAAGCTGTATTCCAATTTAACCAATCTTGACAAACTACATATGCATTTAAAAGAAAATAATCAATTAAACTTCCCGTATTGTATTCGCTTTTGGCTTGATTATAATTTGCTTGATTAACCATTGGGTTTGTAGCAACAAAATTTACAAAATTATTCCAATCAGGCTGTGCTTGTGGGGCTCCATATTCTGTCCAAGTACCTCCCCAAGTTTTTAAATATTGTAAGTTATTTTTGTCTTGATCATAATAATAATCAGTAAAATCATGATCATCTACCTTTTCTCTCATTTCATAAACCCCCCAATATTCACCATTTCTATACAAAATACAAGATGATGTTGATCTTTCGTCTAATCTTAAATCAGCAATTTGTGAAAGATGATGAACATAGGCGTCTCTAATATGTGCCCCTGAGCCTCCATAAGAAAATGGATAATTGTCATTTGCAGCAGCTTTTACAATAACTCTTTGGAATTTATCCCTACTTTTAGTTGCAAAAATTTTGTCTTGTAAAGCATAATTATAACCAAATTGGTCACGCATTACATAATCAAATCCTCTTTGATTATAAGCCCAAGAATCATTTCCATGTTTATTGTATTCACCCGTTCCTTTGTCAAGCAATATACCATTTTCATCAAACCATTCTATAGTACCTTCAGGCTCCAAATTAGAAAACGGAAATCCACTTAGTAAATCATCTACTTGAGTACCAGAGACTGAAAGAATAGGAATTGTGTGAATATCATTAATAAAGAAAGTATGAAAATCGATAAAACTAGAAGGAATATTAGCATTTGAGCTATATGAAATAGCTTTCACAACTGATGTTGTCGTAATATTTATTGCTATTCCTGTATATTGCGTTGATGTATTATTTGGTTCATCTCCATTTGTAGTATAATAAATAGTTGTATTAGAATCAGGAGAGCTAAGAGTCAGATTTACAGCCCCGGCATTATATCCTCCTGTTTGAGAGAATATCGGAGTTGTAGTATATTCCTGCAAAGCTCCAACATTACTTGCGTTGGGTGTGCCTGAAGTAAAAACACTCCAAACTGCTGATCCATCCGCTTCTCTCCCCCTGGTATGTGATTTTTGATTTGGCAATACTCGAATGGAATCTTGGAAAACACCACTAGCATCAGAAAGCATAAATACTTCACTTCCCTTTGTTTGAGTGATCTTAAAATTGGTGTGAGCATTTGCCCCAATCAATTCATTTCTACCTGAACAATAAATTATCGCTACACCATTTGCTGGTAAAATAAATGAAGATGGAAATAACCATTTTGTAGCATTAGAGGGCTTATCAGTAAGGGCCCAGCCATTAATATCGATAGCTGCTGCGGTAGGATTATATAATTCTACCCAATCTTCAAATTCACCATAATTATCAGTAGAAGTATTGTAGTTTGCAGCGGAATATTCATTAATTACAATTTGTCCATTTGCAGTAAACAAGGAAATAATAATAATTAAAAATGTATACATCAGTTTATTCATTCTACAAAAATACAGAAAAAAACTGTTTTTTTCGAGTAGAGTTAGCTTATTATCTTATGTGTTCAAACTTAAGGAGTAATGACAAGCGCTTAAGAGAGCATTTTTTTTACTTTTGCAAATCATATAATATACTTTGATGCAAAACGATATAAAACAAGATTTACAATTTTTTAATGAATTAATTAACGATTTAATTAATGATGAATTAGCAAATCCTATTGCAAAGGCAATTCCAACTTCAGAATTAAATTCAAAATTTGATTTGGAATTAAAATCAAGTCCTGCTATTGCTGAAGATTTTAAGAAGGAGTTGAAAAAATTAGTATTGAGCACACCAAAATCATCTTCAAAATTGTTTTTTAATCAGTTGTTTGGAGGTAGGCATAGTAAAGCAATTTTAGGTGATTTATTGGCTGTTATGCTTAATAATAGTATGGCAACTTATAAAATTGCAGGACCCCAGGTAGCGGTGGAAAAGGAAATAATTAAACAAGTAAATAAGTTGATTGGATATCCTGAAGGTTGTGGAGGAACTTTTCCAACAGGAGGTTCAATGGCTAATTTTATGTCCTTAGTTATGGCAAGAGATAAAAAGGATGTAGAAATTAAAAATAAAGGAATGCAGGGTAAACTGCTTGCATATACTTCGGAAAATTCTCACTATTCTCTGTCAAAAAATACTGCATTTGCAGGAATAGGAAGAGATAATATTCGCTATATTAAATCAAATAAAGTTGGACAAATTGATATATTAGACTTTAAGAAACAATTAGAAAATGATATTGCGAATGGATTTGTACCTTTTTATTTGAATGCAACGGCAGGGACTACTGTTTTATGTGCGTTTGACAATTTAGCAGAATTATCTCCTATCTGTAAAGAACATAATATCTGGCTACATGTTGATGGAGCATTTGGAGGTACAGTTATTTTTACTGATAAATACAATCATTTAGTAAAAGGTATTGAGCTTACAGATTCTTTCTGCTTTAATGCCCATAAAACTTTAGGAGCGCCATTGAGCACTTCAGTAATAGTGGTAAAAGATAACAGAGACCTATATAATTCATTTAATAATGATGCTACTTATCTTTACCAAACTGATGATGAAAATTATAATTTGGGACAAACTTCTTTTGAGTGTGGAAGAAGAAACAATGCTTTAAAGTTTTGGACACTTTGGAAGGCAATAGGCACTAAAGGTATTGGTAAGATTGTTGAACACGAATTTCAATTGGCAGATACGGCAAGAAATTATGTAAAAGATAATGAAGATTATACTTTGTATAGTTTTGATAATTCTCTTTCAATTTGCTTTAATTACAAAGACTTTGATCCAGAAGATTTGTGTACTAAATTATATCAGCACAATAAGTTAATGATAGGTTTTGGTTATTTCCTTAAGCAAGGATTTGTAAGGCTAGTTACTATTAATGGAGAAAACACAAATGAAAATATTCTTAATTTCTTTAAAGTATTAGAGGGTTTTGTCAGTCAAAATACGGATATAATAAAAAGAACGTAAATAAGTTAAAATTATTTATGTTTACAAAATGCAAAAAGACTTTATAATTGTACTTGCCTGGCCTGAGGGTATGGTAGCAGCAGCAGGTGGCTGGTATGATAAAGTTCTTTCGACTAACGGACAATATAGAGTAGGGCATTCAGCTTTGATTTTAGTAAATTCAACTAGTAATCAACTAAACTATTTTGATTTTGGCAGATATCATAGTCCATTTGGATTTGGAAGAACAAGAGACTTAGAAACAGATCCTGATATCTCTCTAAAATCTAGACCTATAATTTCAGGAAATTCAATTGTTAATATAAAGGAGATATTATTAGAAATATCTAATTTAAAGGCTACGCACGGGCACGGAAGTGTATATGCTTCAATTTTAAATAATATTGATTTCAATAAAGCTTATGAAAAAGCAAAAGAAATACAAAATATGGGGTTAATTTCATATGGCCCAGTAGTCCTGAAAGGGACAAATTGTTCAAGATTTGTTACTACAATCATGCTCGCTTCACAACCACATTGGCTTACAACATTAAGATTAAAATATCCTTTTTGTTTATTTCCGTCTCCTAAACGGAATGTTAGCATAGCAAATTCTAATTATCATGTTGTGAGTATGAAAAAGTATAGGCAAATAAATAAAAGCTATATAAAAGCATATTTTAGTAGTATTGAAAGAATATAATTATGAAATCTAAAAGAAATATTAATATTCCTGAGAAAGCACAATGGCTAAGTGGTACAGTTGGTTCTGGTTCTTGGTTTTTTATTTCTGCTGAAAAAAGCCATTATTGTATTCAAAGATTTTCTCCAGAAGGAAATTTAGAATGCGATAGAATATTTACAGTAGATAAAAGTGCTTTTGATATAGAGATTGATTATCAATTCACCTTTCTTTCGCATTGCAAAGAATGTACAATTATACAAAACGAAATAACTTATAAATTTTACCACAATGAAGATTAAAGTGTTTGGAGCCGATTGGTGCTCAGATTGCGTAACTGCAAAAAGATTTTTAGACTCAAAAGGAGTTGAATTTGAATATATTGATATTACTGATAACCAGCAAGCTATAGATCTGGTGGAGAAAATAAATAATGGTAGAAGGGTAATCCCAACTTTAATGGTTGATGGAGTAAGTTTTACAAACCCAGGTATTAATGGATTAATGAAAATATTAGCACAATAATCTGTAGTTTTACAATCCTAAAAATAAGACCATGAGTGATTCAATAAAACATGAATGTGGAGTAGCAATGCTCCGATTACTTAAGCCCTTAGCCTACTACCAAGAAAAATATGGTAGTTTACTTTATGGCTTAAACAAGATGTATTTATTGATGGAAAAACAACACAATAGAGGACAAGATGGCGTTGGTTTGGCCAATATAAAATTAAATGTTGATCCTGGTAAAAGATATATAAGCAGAAGAAGATCAGTAGCCACTAATCCTATTCAGGATGTGTTTAAGCAAGTAAATAAAAGGTTTGTAGAGTTAGAGGCGAATGATCCAGAAAAATTAAAAGATCCTAAGTGGATGAAAGAAAATATGCCATTTACAGGTGAATTATTTTTAGGGCACTTGCGTTATGGTACTTTTGGGGGAAACACGATAGAACAATGTCACCCATTTTTAAGGCAAAGTAATTGGAAAACTAGAAACTTAGTTTTGGCAGGAAACTTTAATATGACCAACGTTGATGAGCTTTTTCAGCAGTTAGTTGACCTTGGTCAACATCCAAAACAAAAAGCTGACACAGTAACTATTTTAGAGAAAATTGGTCATTTCTTAGATGAAGCAAATGATGATATTTATTACAAACACAAAGATAAATTCAGTAAAAAAGAAATTACCCAAGTAATTGAAGATGAATTAGATGTTCAAGATATTTTAACTCAATCCGCAAAATATTGGGATGGAGGTTATGTTATGTGTGGATTAATGGGACATGGTGACGCTTTTGCTTTGAGGGATCCAAACGCAATACGACCTGCATATTACTATAAAGATGATGAAATTGTTGTAGTTGCTTCTGAAAGATCTGTGATACAAACCTCATTTGATGTAAATATTGAAGATGTTAAAGAGATAAAAGCAGGTCATGCCCTTATCATTAAAAAAGATGGAAGGGTTGAAGAAAAACAAGTAAGAGAACCATTAGAAAGAAAATCATGTTCGTTTGAGCGTATTTATTTTTCAAGAGGAAATGATGCGGGTATTTATAAAGAAAGGCTAGAACTTGGTAGGCGTATTTTTCCAAAAGTATTAGAGTCAATTGATAATGATGTAAAAAACACGGTATTTTCTTATATTCCAAATACTGCTGAGGTTTCGTACTTTGGATTATTAAAAGGCTGTCATGCTTATTTAAATAAAGTGAAAACCAAAAAGATTCAGGAATTAGGAAATAATCCTTGTCATGATGAAATTGCGAAAATTATGAAGATTTCTCCAAGAGCTGAAAAGATTGCAATTAAAGATGCTAAGCTAAGAACCTTCATTGCTTCTGATGATAGCAGGGATGATTTAGTAGCTCATGTTTATGATATTACTTATGGAACCGTAAAGCCTACTGACAATCTAGTAATGATTGATGATAGTATTGTAAGAGGAACAACTCTAAAGCAATCTATACTTAGGATATTAGACAGATTAGGTCCTAAGAAAATTATTGTTGTTTCATCAGCACCACAGATTCGATATCCTGATTGTTATGGTATTGATATGGCAAAAATGGGTGATTTTATTGCCTTTAATGCAGCTGTTGAATTATTGAAAGATACCAAACAAGAACACATTCTTACAACTGTATATGATAAATGTAAAGCACAAGCACATTTATCAAAAGAGGAAATGGTAAATTATATTCAAGAAATATACAAGCCTTTTACTGCAGAGCAAATTTCTGTTAAAATTAGTGAATTGTTGATTCCTAAAGGGACAAGAGCTAAGGTGGAGATAATTTATCAATCTATTTCTGATTTACACGCATCTTGTCCTGACCACAAAGGGGATTGGTATTTTACAGGAAATTACCCAACTCCAGGTGGGGTGAAGGTAGTAAACAAAGCTTTCATGAATTATATTGAAGGGAATAACGCAAGAGCTTACTAAACTTTTTTCGCAATTATCCATCCTAGATATCCCATTGTAACTCCTCCAATTAAGAAAAATACACCAATACTCATTGCTAATGGCAATTGATATGAGTTAGCAATTTTAGCAGCTTAAAAAGCCCCTACTAATGTTCCTAAAGCATGGGTTAAAAAAGGAAAGATAAAATTAGTTAGTTCCCAGTTTATGGCATTCATAGAGTCAAACCCTTCAGATACAGGAATAAGATTGCTGCCTAAGATAATGAGTCCCATATTGACTATCATTTCTAATAACACTCCTGTTATAAAAGCTAAAATATTTTTAATAATTTTTTTGTAAATGCAAAAAACCCCACCAAATTGGTAGGGTTTCTTTTTTATATGTGAGGCAGCTTATCTTTTCTCAGTTGTGTATACATTTCCGTGCCACCAGAATCTTTGTTCTTTACTTGAGCCGTATTGTTCAACAGCCATATCAAAAGCAGAGCCAAATGAATGCATATCGAATACTGGCAATTGAGTCCCTAGGTATTCTTTCAGCTCTAATTCTTTAACTATAGTATTAGGGTCTTCTAAAGAAGTTTCCATAGCTGAAGCAGCTAATTCTTCTTCCGTCATTTTTTCAGCATGCTTAGGCGCCATAGTCATCTCATTAATTAAATGAGTTGCTCCAGCAAACTTGTCAATAATGAACATTGTATATCTGATGTCAACAGAAATAGTTCTTTGAATTTCTTTTTCAAAAGCAATATCTCCACTCATTGCTTCCCAGTTACCATCAAAAGCAGTGCCAACAATTTCTCCCCAAGCGTTAATTACTGGAGAACCTGAATTACCACCTGTAATATCATTGTTTGAAATAAAGTTAATTCTTAAGTTACCATCTTTATCTGCATATTGTCCGTAATCACCAATTTCATATAATTCTTTCAATCTTGCTGGGATTATAAATTCTTCATTTGTAGCATCTTCCTTTTTCATGAGACCATCAATAGTAGTATAGTAGTCATAATGCATTGCCTCCCCTGGATTGTAGTCTCCCACATTCCCATAAGTTGCTCTCATAGTTGAATTAGCATCTGGGTAGTAATTTTTATCAGGGTTCATTTCTCTTAAACCGGAAATAAATAATCTATTTCCTTTTGTTAAGTCCTTTCTTACATTAGTTCTTTTAGGAGAAATTTGCTCAATGTATTGATTGTATATTGACATTATCGTCTTGTAAGCAGGATCTCTCTCAATTTTAGTAGTAGAAGGATTTTCTAAGAAAGCAAAGAACTTCTCTCTTGAAGAAAATACTGACCTTTTAAATGCATTTTTAGCATACCAAGCAAAATCTAATTTTTTGAAACCAAATAATTGATTTTCAATTTTCTTAAACAAAGGAGCGTGTTGTATTTTAGGTACATTGTAGTAGTACATCTCTAACATTGATCCAAATAATTCTTGATCAACTGAAGCGTTATAATCTTTATAAAAATCTTTAGCTTCCTTTTTAATTTCTCTAATTGCAACATTCCTTTCTTTCCCTTCATTAGGTAATGCAGCAATTGCTTTATTCATTTTAAATGACCAGTACATGATTTCTGATCCCATAAATACAGCTTCATTTAAATAAGTTCTGTTTAAAGCAATTTTTTTGTTTGTGTTATAGGCGCTTTCAATCAAGTTTAAGGCTTCACCATATTTATCAACTCTTACTTGATCTTCAGCAACCCACGCTCTGAAATCATCTTCAATGGCAATTTTTTTATCGTGAACTTTCATTGATTTCAGTCCTTTTGATTGTCCAATAAAATATTTCCAGTAGTTAGAAGTTTGTGCATATTTTGCAGCATACTGAATTTTAGTTCTTTTATTTGCGTCCATACCAGCTTTCATAATTGCTAATTTCTCAGTACGGATATCAACAGTAGTTGGGTTTGTGATATCTAAAGCTTGTTTTACACCATAAGATGTTAGGTATCTGTCAGTACTACCTGGGAAGCCAAAAATCATAGTGTAATCACCATTATCTACACCATCTAATTGAATAGGTAAGTGATGTTTTGGTTGGTAGGCAACATTTTCAACTGAGTATTCAGCAGGTGTTCCATCAGGAGCACAGTAGATTCTGTAAAGTGCAAAATCGCCAGTGTGTCTAGGCCACATCCAGTTGTCAGTATCTCCTCCAAATTTACCAATTGCTGATGGTGGCGCTCCAACTAAACGAACATCTTTAAAAGTTTCGTAGGTCATGATGTAGAAGTCATTCCCTCCAAAGAAAGATTTTACTCGTGCATTGTAGTGAGTATCTTCAGTTTTCTCATCAACTATAGTTTTAGAGATTTCTCTGATTTTTGCTGATCTTTCTTTTTCAGTCATATCATCAGTAAGTTCAGCCAATACACGAGCAGTTACTTCCTCAATACTAACTAAAAATGACGCTGTCAATCCTTCATTTACTAACTCCTCATCACGACTCATTGCCCAAAAACCATCTTTTATGTAGTCATTACTAACACTTGAATGCTCTTGAATTGAACCAAATGCACAGTGATGATTTGTTAACATTAACCCTTCTGATGAGATCATTTCAGCCGTACAAAAGCCACCTAATGATACAATTGCATCCTTAAGTGATGAGTTGTTTACAGAGTATAAATCTTCAGCAGTAAGTTGAAGCCCATGTGCTTGCATGTCGCTTTCATTCATTGCTTGTAATAACTGTGGTAGCCACATTCCCTCATCAGCTATTACTGATAATGAGAAAAATCCTGCCATTACGATTGATAAAATTTTCTTTGTCATTTTTTTATTTTTAGTTTGTCGCAAATATAATGAAACGGGCTATTTTAAGTAATTTAGGGACTTTTGTTTTTATCGAGATGTTAACAATATTTTAGCGTATTTTTGCAGCAATTATGAGTGATACAAGTCTTACAAGAATAAATAAATTTTTATCAGAAATTGGTTACTGTTCAAGAAGGGCAGCTGATAAATTAATTGAACAAGGAAGAGTAAAAATAAATGGTGAAGTTCCTGAAATGGGAACTAAAATATCGGCTGAAGATGAGGTAAGTGTTAATGGAAAGGTAGTACACAGAGCCAAAAAGAAGAAAATGGTGTACATTGCTTTTAACAAGCCAGTAGGTATTGTTTGTACTACTGACCAAATGCGGGAAAAGAATAATATTATTGATTATATTAATTATCCAACTCGTATTTTTCCGATTGGAAGATTGGATAAACCCTCAGAAGGACTTATTTTTTTAACGAATGATGGCGATATTGTCAATAAGATTTTGCGTGCCAGAAATAATCATGAAAAAGAATATGAGGTTACTGTTAGCAAGCCAATAACGAAAGAATTTATTGAAGCTATGGGAAATGGAGTGCCAATTTTGGATACCGTTACCCGTAAATGTTTTGTTAAACAAACGGATAAAAAGAAATTCAAGATTATCTTAACACAAGGATTAAATAGACAGATCCGTAGGATGTGTGAGTATTTGGAATATGATATTAGAAAACTAAAAAGAGTGAGGATTATGAATATTAACTTGGACATTCCTGTAGGAGAGTATCGTGATTTTACAGCTAGAGAATTGAACCAAATCAATCAGTCAGTTGAACACTCTATTAAAACTTTTGAAGAAGGGAAGTAGATTAGTTAATCCCTTTTAAAACCAGATCCCATAACTCTTTACGAGCCACTAAGCAGGCAATAGCAGTTTCTTCTACTTCTTTCCATTTTTGCTCGTCCTCTCCACATAAATTACTAATAAGTTCCAAAGCCAAAGGTCCATGCTCTCCTCCATCTAATTCTATGTGCCTTTCTAGGTAGTAAACAAATTTATCAAGTTTATGTTCTTTACTCAAATCATTTACAATAGCAGTAAACATATCTGGGATTAAATCCTCACGTCCAAAAGTAAAGGCAGCTGCAATTTTATGGGCCTCCCCACTATTTAAAATATCAAAAGTAGATGCTAAAAATGAGTCAATAGCTGCATTTACTTTAGGTAATTTTAGATCTGAAACGCTGTTAACAAACTTGTCAATTTCATTGGTATTAGCCCCACATTCTTTCATGGCATCCAAATACATTTCATAATGAGAAGATGGATTCCCTGCAGAATCTACATCACTTTCCTCCTCCAAAACTATTGAGTTGATTAGTCTTCTTATTTTCGTATTTCCAATAGGCTTCCAAGGCAAGGTTGTACAAGTAAGCTCAATTTGTAATCCTTTTAATAAAGACATAAAATCCCAAACAGCATACACATGAATCTCCATTAGTTTTTGGACATCCTCAATGGTGTTTAATTGGTTGTATAAAGGATGATTGACAACTGCTTTTTTATACTCAGAAATCTGAGTATTTATATGTTGAATATTTTTATTCATTATTTATTTTTTAGAACAGGTACAGCCGAACAGGCTTCCCCGAACATTAAACTACTCACTGTATCTTGTAATTTTTTAGTAATTGCAATATATAGCGCTTCAGTTAGCGGGATTTGCCCACAACCTTTTACTATTACTTTTTTACTTACAAATTCAGATACGTCAATGGCATTAATATTATTGGTAAAAATTTGCTGAAACACATCTTCTTTTATTCCAAAATGTATTTCAGCATTAACGGAATTTAAATAAGATGTAACTAGCATAAAAGCCCACATGGGTACAATTGCATCTGAACTACAATTAAGAGCTACAGTTTTGTTGGTATAAATTGAGAAATCAAATTCTTTTAAACTTACCCTGAAATCTTTTTCTTTTAGTACAATTCCTTGGAAAAGGAAATCTTTCACATCTAAAACCGCAATTGGTTTTGTTGGCGCATAATCAGTCAAATCCATGCTGATTAAACTGCTATTTGCTACTCTATTTACAATCTCTCCACTCATATTTTTATAACATTCCGAGTTCTAGTTTTGCTTCTTCACTCATCATATCTTTTGTCCAAGTTGGCTCAAAAGTTATTTCTACTTCTACCTTTTTTACTGCCATAATTACTTTTACTTTTTCCTCGATTTCAAGAGGTAAACTTTCGGCAACTGGGCAATTTGGAGAAGTTAAAGTCATGGTGATTTTTACATCACATTCCTGACTTACTTCAATATCGTAAATCAAACCAAGTGCATAAATATTTACTGGGATTTCAGGATCGTAAATCTCACAAATCACCTCAACAACTTCTTCTCCTATTTTTTGTAATTCTTCTTCTGTTTTCATGTGGCTAATTGTTAAACGCAATTGCGTATAATTTCATTTTTTTTATCATGGATACTAATCCGTTTGCTCGAGTAGGAGATAGTTGTTCTTTTAATCCTATTTCGTTTATAAAGTCAAGTTTTGCAGTTGCAATATCTTTAGGCGACTGATTGGATAATACATTTATAAGTATCGCTACAATCCCTTTGGTCATAATAGCGTCACTATCTGCTGTAAAGATTATTTTTCCGTCCGTATGTTTTGCATGAAGCCAAACTCTACTCTGACATCCTTTTATAAGGTTGTCTTCCGTTTTGTATTGTTCCTTAATTGGCGCTAAGTCTTTTCCTAAATCAATAAGGTATTCGTATTTCTGCATCCAGTCGTCAAACATTCCAAAGTCCTCAACAATTTCTGCTTGTATTTTTTGTATTGTACTCATCTAGGATAACATCATTTTTGCCTTTTTAATGGCTTTTATACAAACATCAATTTCATCCTTTGTATTGTATACGGCTAAAGAAATACGTGCTGTACCAGGAATATTAAATCTTTCCATAATAGGCTGTGTACAATGATGTCCTGTTCGTATTGCTATTCCCATTTTATCAACAATCATACCAATATCATAAGGATGTAATTTGTTAATATTAAAAGAAATAATTCCTGATTTATTTTTAGCTGTTCCGTAAATTTTTAGTCCTTCTATTTTCAATACTTCTTCTGTAGCATATTGCAAAAGTTTTTCCTCATGTTTAGCAATGTTGCTTAATCCTAATCCGTTAATAAAATCAATAGCTGATTTAAAGGCCACTACTCCTGCAATATTTGGTGTCCCTGCCTCAAACTTATGAGGTAAACAGGCGTAAGTAGTTTTCTTAAAGCTAACTTCCTTTATCATCTCACCTCCCCCTTGATATGGAGGCAATTCATTTAAAACTTCTTCCTTTCCGTACAAAACTCCAACTCCTGTAGGTCCGTATAATTTATGTGCTGAAAAACAGTAGAAATCAGCACCTAAGCTTTGCATGTTTATTGGAATATGTGCTGCTGCCTGCGCACCATCAATCATAACTTTTGCACCGACTGCTTGCGCTTTTTCAATAATTTCTTCAATAGGGTTTATAGTTCCCAATGTATTGGAAATATGAGATACAGAAACTAATTTTGTATTTTCAGAAAGGAAATTTTCAAAAGCTATCATGTCTAAACTTCCATTATCCAACAATGGAATAACTTTTAGAGTAGCTCCACTTTGTTCACAACACATTTGCCAAGGCACTATATTTGAATGATGCTCTAATTCTGAAATAATAATTTCATCTCCTTTATTTAAAATGGATCTGTATCCACTTGCAACTATATTGATAGAGTCAGTAGTCCCTTTAGTAAAGATGATTTCATGAGAATGTTCTGCATTTATGAAATTTTGTATTGTATTACGTGTTGCTTCAAATTTATCAGTCGCCAATCCACTTAAAAAATGAACCCCTCTGTGTACATTTGAATTTTCATTTTTATAATAATTGCTTTCGGCAGTAATTACTGATTGAGGTTTCTGAGTAGTAGCCCCATTATCAAAGTATATTAAGTCATGCCCGTTTACCTTTCGACTAAGGATAGGAAATTGTTCTCGTATTTTGCTAATATCTAACATTTATAAACTAAAATCTAAATCAACATTTAATTTTTGAGCAAGTAAATTTTTAGCTAAAGTTTTTACTTGTTCCACTGAGATATTTTCTATTGCTTCAGATGCAAATGCGTAGGTTAATACTGCTTTTGCTTCTTCAATACCAATTCCCCTACTTCTCATGTAAAAAAGTGCATCATCATCTAATTGGCCAATAGTACAACCATGACTACACTTTACATCATCAGCATAAATTTCTAATTGAGGCTTACTGTCAATACTAGAAGTGTTGCTTAAAAGTAAATTGTTGTTGGACTGGAACGCATCAATTTTTTGAGCATCAGGACGTACCATTATTTTACCATTAAAAATGCCTTTTGAATGGCCTAAATAAACTCCTTTATACATTTCATTACTTCTGCAATGTGCACTTTTATGATCTACAAAAGTATGGTTGTCAGCTAACTGATTGTCATTTAATACTGAAACGCCATTCATGTTACTTTCGCAATTAGATCCGTTTTGCTCAAAATTAAGGTTATTTCTGGTGAATGAACCTCCAAAAATAAGGGTGTTAATATTACAAGTTGAATCTTGTTCTTGATATACATTTACAGTATCGATCAGTTGTGATTTGGCAGTATTATTCTGTATTTTATTGTATTCTGATTTTGTGTTTTTATCACAATTTATCTGAGTAAAATGATTTACAAAAGAAGCTGAATTGTTTATGTTTTGTATTCTTTCTACAAACTTAACTTCTGAATTTTCTCCAATAGAAATTTGGTTTCTATATTGAGAAAAACTATTTTCTGTTGTTGAGAGAAATAAGATTTCAATAGGGTTTTCTACTACTGTATTTTTATCTACTGAAATAGTAAAGCCATTTTGAGAAAGAGCTTTGTTAAGTTGTAATATGCTGTCAGTAGTTTTACTTTCAAATTCAGAAAAACCAGTAATACTTACTCCTTTTATTGTTGGAGTATTTATCAGCTTTCCATCAGAAAAAATAATTCTGTTTTCAAACTCTAAAGAATATTTTTCTATTACTGACAAATCAATAACTTCTCCTTTATTCTCAATACTATATTCGTTAGCAATTACCTTTTTTAAGGAAGTATATTTCCACTCTTCATCTTTAGTTGTCGGAAATCCGTTTGTTAGAAAAGAAGAAAATATTTCTTTTTTTTCTGCAGATATCTGAATCCCTTCAGAATACGATTTTATATTATTAATTAAGCCCACTTTTTATCCGCTTCTTTAGTTATCCAATCGTACCCTTTTTCCTCTAGCTCTAAAGCCAATTCTTTCCCCCCCGATTTTACAATTCTACCTTTGTAAAGTACATGTACAAAGTCAGGAATAATGTAGTCTAATAATCTTTGATAATGCGTAATTACAATAGTTGCATTATCCTTACTTCTAAGCTTGTTTACTCCATTGGCAACAATTCTTAGTGCGTCAATATCTAAGCCTGAATCTGTTTCGTCTAAGATAGAAAGTTTTGGTTCCAACATTGCCATTTGGAAAATCTCATTTCTTTTCTTTTCGCCACCAGAGAATCCTTCATTCATGTTTCTGGAAAGGTATCCTTTGTCTATACTTAACAATTCCATTTTATCTCTCAACTTTTTCAATAATTCCTTAGCTGGCATAGGATCTAAATCTGCAGCTTTTCTTCTTTCGTTAATAGAAGTTTTGATAAAGTTAGAAACTGAGATTCCTGGAATTTCTACAGGATATTGAAAGGATAAAAACACACCTTTATGTGCTCTTTCTTCAGGAGTAAGATCCAATAAATCAGCTCCTTCAAAATCTATTTCCCCACCTTCCACATCATATTCTTCTTTCCCTGCAATTACAGATGCCAGTGTACTTTTACCCGAACCATTTGGTCCCATAATTGCATGTACTTCTCCTGCTTTTATTTCAAGGTTTATTCCTTTAAGAATTTGATTGTCTTCAATTCCTGCTTTTAAATTGTTTATTTTTAACATTGTTGTATTTTTAACCTACAGAACCTTCTAGGCTGATTTCTAATAATTTTTGTGCTTCTACTGCAAACTCCATTGGCAATTGGTTGAGGACATCTTTACAATAACCATTTACGATTAGTGCAATTGCTGCTTCTGTTCCAATACCTCTTTGGTTACAATAAAATATCTGGTCTTCTCCAATTTTTGAAGTTGTTGCTTCATGCTCTACTTTGGAAGAGTTGTTTTTTACTTCAATATATGGAAAGGTATGTGAGCCACACTTATCTCCCATTAGTAAAGAATCACATTGAGAGAAATTTCTAGAATTAGTTGCTCCTTTTGAAATACGAACTAATCCTCTGTAATTTCCTTCACTCTTTCCTGCTGATATTCCTTTAGCGATTATGGTACTTTTTGTATTTTTTCCTAAGTGAATCATTTTTGTACCTGTATCGGCTTGTTGTCTGTTGTTAGTTACTGCAACTGAGAAAAATTCACCTATAGAATTATCTCCTTTCAAAATACAAGAAGGATATTTCCAAGTAACCGCTGATCCTGTTTCTACTTGGGTCCATGATATTTTCGCATTCTTATGGCAAATTCCTCTTTTAGTTACAAAGTTGAAAACTCCACCAACTCCTTCAGCATTTCCTGGATACCAATTTTGTACAGTAGAATATTTTATATTTGCATCATCCATTGCAATCAATTCTACTACAGCGGCATGCAATTGATTTTCATCTCTCATGGGTGCAGTACAACCCTCTAAGTAACTTACTTGGGAACCTTCATCTGCAATTAGCAATGTTCTTTCAAATTGACCCGTACCGGCTTCATTAATTCTGAAGTAAGTGGATAGTTCCATTGGGCATTTTACTCCTTTTGGAATATAGCAGAAAGAACCGTCAGAGAATACTGCTGCATTTAAAGCAGAAAAGAAGTTATCTCTAGCTGGAACAACACTTCCTAGATATTTCTGCACCAATTCTGGATGGTCTTGAATGGCATCAGAAATTGGACAAAAAATAATTCCTTTTTCTGCCAAAGTTTCTTTGAAAGAAGTAGCAACTGAAACAGAATCCATTACTATGTCTACTGCAACATTTGCTAATTTATTTTGCTCATCAATAGAGATGCCAAGCCTGTCAAACATTTCTTTCATTTCAGGATCTAAATCATCTAAACTATCTAAAATAGGTTTTTGTTTTGGTGCGGAATAATAAATAATTTCCTGATAGTTCGGTTTAGAATAATTGATGTTTGCCCAATTAGGCTCTTCCATTTCTAACCAAGCTCTATAGGCTTTTAGTCTGTATTCCAACATCCATTCTGGCTCATTTTTTTTTGCAGAAATAATACGCACTACATCTTCAGAAAGTCCTTTTGGAATGGTATCTGATTCTATATCAGTTGTAAATCCGTATTTATATTCGGTTGAAGTTACTTTTTCTAGTAAATCATCTTCCAATTGTTTTTTTTGTTCACTCATTTTTTTTATATTATTTATAGAGAGAAACTTTCTCCACAACCACAAGTTCTGCTTGCGTTTGGGTTATTAAACACAAAACCTTTACCATTTAGTCCATCTGAAAACTCAAGTGTAGTTCCCACTAAGTATAAAAAGCTCTTTTTGTTGACTAAAAGCTTAATACTATTGTCTTCAATAAGCTCATCATCTTCATTTTTTTTGCCATCAAAGTCTAATTTGTAGCTCAATCCGGAACATCCTCCACTTTCTACGCCAACTCTGACAAAGGAATTTTTACTTCCATCATTATCTAGCAGATGTACTAATCTGTCTCTTGCTGAATCACTGATATTTATCATTTTATTTTTGTTTAATCTAAATGAATGCAAAGCTACATAAATGATATCATTTAAACCTATCTTTGCCAACATGAGTTTACTTGAAGATAAAGGTACAAATACTACTCCAATTTCGAAATTAGGAGAGTTTGGTTTAATTGACCATTTAACTAAAAATATTAAGTTAAAAAATGAAAATACTATAAAAGGAGTTGGAGACGATTCTGCAGTTATTGATATGGGTGATAAATATCAATTAGTGAGTACTGATTTATTAGTAGAAGGAGTTCACTTTGATTTAGCGTATATGCCTTTGAAACATTTGGGATATAAGTCAGTTGCTGTTAATGTATCTGATATTTGCGCTATGAATGGTAATGCAAAACAAATAACATTAGGCTTGGCAATGAGTAACCGTTTTACTGTTGAAGCTATGGATGAATTGTATGCAGGAATATATTTGGCTTGTGAACATTATGGAGTAGATTTAGTAGGTGGTGATACTACTTCTTCAACATCCGGTTTAATTATAAGTGTTACAGTACTTGGTGAGGTTGAAAAAGAAAATGTAGTATATAGAAGTGGCGCCAAAGTAAATGATTTAGTAATTTGTACTGGAGATTTGGGAGCAGCTTATTTAGGTTTACAACTTCTTAACAGAGAAAAAGAGTTGTTTCAAGAAAACCCAACTATGCAACCTGACTTGACAGGAAATGACTATGTGTTAAGAAGGCAACTAAAACCAGAAGCAGGAGTTAAGTATATTAAAATCTTAAAGGATTTGGATATTATTCCTACTTCAATGATAGATATTTCTGATGGTCTTTCTTCTGAAGTTTTGCATTTAGCAAAATCATCAAAAGTAGGAATTACTATTCATGAAGATAAAATACCCGTTGATTATACAACTATGAATTTAGCAAATGAATTCAACATGAACCCTATTGTTTGCGCCTTAAGTGGTGGGGAAGATTATGAATTGTTATTTACAGTTAGTCAAGAGCATTATGATAAATTTAAGAAAGATGCAGATTTTACCATTGTTGGTTATGTTACAGATACTAGTGAAGGAAATAATTTTATTGCAAATGATGGGACCTCACATCCTCTTACAGCGCAGGGTTGGGATGCAATGAAAAAATAGATGAAGGCATAAGAATATTTTATTTAAATAAGATTCTTTAGCCAGATATTGTAATTAATAACATCAATATCATCAGCTTGTTCATCAGTAATGACAACACTTAAAGTGGTAATTTTCTTTAAGAGTTTTTTGTCAGTTTCTAAGTTGTTGCAGTACATTAATGAATCAATAATTTCAATAAGCTGTTTATCTCTATTGAAATTAGCATCTTTAAGTAAAATCTTATATGATTTTTTTATGTGTTTTATTTTAGAATCAATAACATCAGTTTGATTTAAGTCATAACGAACAATCAGCTCTGCAATATGAATTTTAAGTTGAAATGATTTCCCAATATTTACAAAATCATCCTGCAACATAAGGCGAGATAAATTTTTTGCGGATAACGAAAGCTTTTCTTGATCGTAATAAATAAGAGCGGTATTCAAATAAATAAATGCCGAGAATGTAGGTAGGTTTTGAATAACATCATTATTCTTTGCTTCTTTTAGCACCTCTAATGCCTTGTTTTTATCAGATAATGAATAATTTATAACAAGTGAATTGTAGTAGTAGAATAGATATTTGTCTTTTAGGAAACCTGCATATTCATTCATGCTACTTTTAAGGATTTCGGCATACGCTAAGGATTGTTTATATTTATGAGTTTTAAATAAACAATTTGTTAGGTAAGCAAGCATAGTTAATTTCTGCTCATGATTTGATTTTGTAAACATCTTATCTTTTGTAAATTCCTTGTAAGTATGAACAAGGTATTCTTCTAAAGCATCAAAATCATGTTGTTGTAATAATATTCTACTAACCACTTGATAAACCTTAATTCTAAACTTGGGACTTTTTGGAATTTTTTTATTTTTAGAATAATTATCTAATGTTTTTTGAAGGATTTCATTTACAGATTCGTCATTTTTTGAAAAATTCTGAGCAGTCTTAATTCTATACAATACTGCAGCCAATAACAAATCCATTTCTTGGTCCCAGCTCAATCGCTCATTATTATTTCTCTTCTTTTCAATATATTCCTCAACATTTACTGAAACCATATCATAAGAAAGCGTGAGTATTTCAGAATAAATAATTGAAAGCAATTCAAAGGCTTCAATGTTTTCAGCTTCTTTTTCAGCTTTTTTCAAATAATGAAAGGAAAGCTCTACTTTCCCTTTCCTTTTATATACTCTTGAAAGCAACACAAAATGAAGGATAAAAATATCTTTTTCCTTCCCCATGTGTTGTAGCATCATGCTTTTGTTTAAGTCTTTATATAACCTATTTTTAAGCTGATAAAAACTATTTTTATTGTCTTGGTAAAGTTCTTCTGAAATTATTTGCTCATCATAATCTTCTCCATTTTGTTTAATAAAATCAAACAAAAGGATATCTTTACGAACATTCCCAATACTAGTACGCCCTGCAAAGAGCTTATAAAAGCGACTTTCCTCTTTATTTAAGGAATTTATAATTTTGAATAAAATGTTCATTTTGTTACTTTGAACGGCTAAGATATACATAAAGTAATAGATTCACTATGTAAAGTTCTAGTAATTCTTTGTACATTTGTAGTATGGAAATCAGAAAAATAATATTTAGCCTATTTTTATTAGCATCTGTAAGTGTAAACGGACAAGGTATTTCGGTTACTTTCGGAGCTAATGGTATTCAGTTCCCAGACACAATTTCTCTAGGAGATACAGTATATTATTCTTGTTGGGTTGTAAATGCAGGAGGTGATGTTTTGGCTGAGAATATCTTGTTGGAAACTGCTAATTATTCTCAAGTTCAAGGATTAACAAATGTCAGAACGATTGGAGGTCAAGGGCCTAATTTTATTTTCCCTAATGATAGCGTTCAGTTTTCTCCTGGATTTATTTATGAAATAGTCTCTCAACAGAATTATCTTTTAGGAGATAATATTGTAGTAATATGGCCTAAAGTTTCAACTCCTATTAATCAATCAACTCAGCATGAGTATAAAAATGTTTATGTGCAGGGTCCTGCAATAGTTTCGTCTGTTAATGAACTTAGTAATAAATTACAATTCTTCCCTATCCCTGCTAATAATCAAATTAGTTTTGATGGAGTTAAAAATATTTGTGAGATACAAATTTTTGACCTACTAGGTAGAGAGTTAAATGCTTTTTTTATTGAGAATAACATGTTAAATACATCAAGTTTTAAAAACGGTATGTATTTAATTAATGCTCAATTTGAGGACGGAACCTCATTGCAAAATACATTGCAAATTCAACATTAATTCTTACTGAGTGGCTAAGATTTAGCTATTCATTAAGTGTTCAATTTCTTCTGCTTCAATTGGTATATTCTTCATCAAATCATCAGGTCCGTTTGCTGTAACTAGAATATCATTTTCTAACCGTATTCCTAATTCCTCTTCTAAAATGTATATCCCAGGCTCGCAAGTAAACACCATCCCCTCTTTCATTGGCCAGCCAAAATCACCTACATCATGTACATCCAATCCTAAATAATGGGATGTTCCATGCATAAAATATTGCTTAAATAACGGTTTCTTAGCATCTTGCTTTTGTACATCATGTTTATCTAATAGTCCTAATTTAATAAGTTCTAATTCCATTATTCTCCCAATTTCTGTATTGTATTCCTTAAATATAGTGCCGGAGCGTAACATATTAGTTGCCTCTTTCATTACATGTAATACTGAATTATAAACCGCCTTTTGTCTGTTTGTGAACTTTCCGTTTACTGGAATTGTTCTTGTTAAATCAGAAGCATAATTAGCGTATTCAGCTCCAAAGTCCATTAGTAAAATATCACCATCCTTACAGGCTTTGTTGTTGTCAATATAATGCAATACACAAGAGTCTACTCCTGATCCAATAATAGGTTGGTATGCAAAACCATTAGATCGATTTCTTAGAAATTCGTGCATTAGTTCTGCTTCAATTTCATATTCCATGACTTCTGGTTTAATAAATGGAAGTATTCTTCTCAGTCCTTTTTCAGTAATATCACATGCATTTTGCATTAGTTTTATTTCAAAGTCTGATTTAATAGCTCTTAGCTCATGCATGATTGGTGCTACTTCATGTATTGTTGTTTCCGTAAACTTATTTGCAATCATTTTTCTAAATCGATCATCTCTAGTTTCAACAGAAGATGCAGAACGACTATGAATATTTTTATTTAAGTAAATACCATTACATTTTCTAATTAATTCATCTAGCTTTCCTTCTAATTCATTAAGCCAATAAACTGTTTTTATTCCAGCAGTTTTTAGTGCGCCTTCTTTAGTAAGTTTTGCCCCTTCCCAAATTGCAATGTGCTCATTAGTTTCCTTTAAAAAGAGAATTTCTCTTTGCGACTCAACTGGATGATCAGGAAAAATAATTAGCACACTTTCCTCTTGATCCACGCCACTTAACCAAAAAAAATCACTATTTTGCTTAAAAGGCATCGTTCCGTCTGCATTTGTAGGCATTACATCGTTTGCATTAAAAACAGCTAATTCATTAGCTTTTAATCTTATCGATAAGTTTTTTCTATTATTAATAAATAATTGGCTATCAATTGGTAAGTATTTCATTGTTGTGTTTTAAAAATATAATCAAAAGTATTAAATTATTAATTGCTGATGAATATTAATTAAAACTTTATGAAGCAATTAGTGTGCATTTTTAAAATTCTACATTATCTTTGCGATAATTATTTATTTAAATGGCTCAAAATATATCTAGCTCGTCAATTGGAAGGAAAGTCTTAATGGCTTTATCAGGTTTCTTTTTAATGTTTTTTTTATTACAACATTTTTCCATTAACTTGTTATCTGTAATTGATGGTGATTTGTTTAATGAGGTTTCTCATTTTATGGGTACTAATCCTCTAATTCAATTTGTGCTTCAGCCTATATTAATTCTAGGATTTATGTTTCATTTATTTATGGGTATTTATCTTGACTTTAAAAATAACAAAGCTCGTCCTATAAAATACGCAATGGATAAGCCGTCTGCTAACTCCAATTGGATGAGTAGAAATATGATTATTTCAGGCTTGATGATTTTTCTCTTTTTAGGCCTCCATTTTTATGATTTTTGGTTTCCTGAAATTAACACTAAGTTTATTAAGGGTGATTGGACGGGATTACATGATGGAGAATATAGGTATTGGGAAGAGCTTAATCATAAATTTCATGATCTTTGGAGGGTTATTATTTATTGCATATCATTTATATTTCTGTCACTCCATCTACTTCATGGCTTTCAGTCTGCATTTCAGTCTGCAGGATTTAACTCAAACAAGTACACTCCAGTTATCAAATCAGTAAGTAATATATACGCAATTGCAATACCATTTGGCTTCATATTTATAGCATTATTTCATTATATAAATTATATAATATAACACCAAAAACTGAATTTTGAAAAATAAAACTTTAGATACCCTTAGTGAAAAAGAAAACCAAAATTTATCAAAAATAAGTTCTGATAAACTTATTTCTAAATCTCCGCTCGGACCCATTTCTTCAAAATGGACCAATCATAAGAATAGTATAAATTTAGTAAACCCAGCTAACAAGAGAAATATTGACATAATTGTTGTTGGAACAGGACTAGCTGGTAGTTCCGCAGCTGCTTCTTTAGCGGAAATGGGCTATAACGTTAAAACCTTTTGCTACCAAGATTCTCCAAGAAGAGCTCATTCTATTGCAGCTCAAGGAGGTATTAATGCAGCAAAAAATTATCAAAATGATGGTGATTCAGTTCATAGACTTTTTTATGATACGGTTAAGGGAGGTGATTATAGAAGTAGAGAATCTAACGTGCATAGGTTAGCTGAAGTATCAACTAACATTATCGATCAATGTGTTGCTCAAGGTGTGCCGTTTGGGCGCGATTATGGTGGACTTTTAGATAATCGATCATTTGGAGGTGTTTTAGTTTCCAGAACCTTTTACGCTAAGGGTCAGACCGGTCAGCAGTTATTATTGGGGGCCTATTCAGCAGTTAATAGACAAATTGGTAAGGGAAAAATTACACCTTACAACAGACATGAGATGTTAGATTTAGTTAAAGTTGAAGGAAAGGCTAGAGGTATTATTGCAAGAAACTTAGAGACCGGAGAAATAGAAAGACATTCAGCTCATGCAGTTGTAATTGCTAGCGGAGGGTATGGAAATGTGTTTTTTCTATCAACTAACGCAATGGGATCTAATGTGACGGCTGCTTGGAAAATACATAAAAAAGGGGCCTTTTTTGCTAACCCCTGTTACACACAGATTCATCCAACATGCATTCCCAGAAGTGGTGATAATCAAGCCAAGTTAACATTAATGTCCGAGTCGTTAAGAAATGACGGAAGAATCTGGGTGCCAAAAAATATTGAGGATGTTAGGTTAATCAGAGCTGGAAAGTTAATGCCAACTGAAATTTTAGAGGAAAATAGAGATTATTATTTGGAAAGAAGATACCCTGCATTTGGTAATTTAGTTCCAAGAGATGTTGCTTCTAGAGCAGCAAAAGAAAGAATAGATGCGGGTTTTGGAGTAAATAAAACAGAGGAAGCAGTATATTTAGATTTTTCTTCTGCCATTGAAAGATATGGAAAGCAGGAAGCGGCCATTGCTAGAATTAAAAATCCTTCAAATTTAGAGATAACAAGTTTAGGCGAGAAAATTGTTGAATCTAAATACGGTAATTTATTTCAAATGTACGAAAAGATAGTAGCAGAGAATCCATATAAAACACCAATGATGATATACCCTGCTGTGCATTATACAATGGGTGGAGTTTGGGTAGATTATAATTTAATGACAACAGTTCCTGGATGTTATTGTATTGGTGAAGCAAACTTTTCAGATCATGGGGCAAATAGATTAGGAGCTTCAGCTTTAATGCAAGGCTTGGCAGATGGGTATTTTGTATTGCCATATACTATTGGTGACTATCTTTCAGAAGATATTAGAACAGGACCAATTTCAATTAATTCAGAGGAGTTTGATTTTGCAGAAAAGAATGTAACCGATAAGTTAGAAAAGCTATTGAGTATCAAAGGCACGAAATCTCCAGATTATTTTCATAAGAGATTAGGTAAAATTATGTGGGAGTATGTTGGGATGTCTAGAAATGAAAAGGGATTAAAAACTGCCATAAAAGAAATAAAATTAATTAAAGAAGAATTCTGGAAAGACGTAAGAATTCTTGGTGATAGAAACTCTTTAAATCCAGAGTTAGAAAAGGCTGGTAGAGTTTCAGATTTATTAGAACTAGGGGAGTTATTTGCTAAAGATGCTTTAAATAGAAACGAATCATGTGGAGGTCATTTTAGAGAAGAATCTATTGAGATGGATGGCTTACAAAAAGGGGAGGCAAAGCGTGATGATAAAGATTACTCATACGTTTCTGCCTGGGAATTTAATAAAGAGCCTTCTGAGGCAATTTTACATAAAGAGCATCTGGAATTTAATGATATTGAATTAAAGCAAAGATCATATAAATAATAGTTATGGATTTAAAACTAAAAGTTTGGAGACAGAAGAACAGAAAAGATAAAGGTCGTTTGGTAGATTATAACGTCACTGGAATTTCAGAAAATTCTTCTTTTTTAGAAATGCTAGATATCCTTAATGAACAACTCATAAATCAGAACATTGAGCCAGTTTCATTTGATCATGATTGTCGCGAAGGTATTTGTGGTATGTGTTCTTTATATATTAATGGGGAGGCACATGGTCCTGATAGAAAAGTAACTACATGTCAATTACACATGCGTATGTTTAAAGACGGTGAGACGATATACATAGAGCCATGGAGATCTTCGGCAATGCCAGTTATAAAGGATTTAATTGTTGATAGATCTGCTTTTGATAGAATCCAACAGTCAGGTGGTTTTGTTTCAGTTAATACTTCAGGTAGTACCCAAGATGCTAATGCATTGCCGATACCTAAAATGAACGCAGACAAAGCGTTTGATGTAGCAGCTTGTATTGGGTGTGGGGCATGCGTAGCTACATGTAAAAACTCTTCTGCTATGCTATTTGTAGCCGCTAAAGTATCTCAGTATGCTTATTTGCCTCAAGGTCAAGTAGAGCGTAAACAGAGAGTGTTGAATATGGTAGAGCAAATGGATAAAGAGGGTTTTGGAAACTGTACAAATACAGGTGCTTGTGAAATAGAATGTCCAAAATCTATTTCTATAGAATACATAGCTAAAATGAATCGAGAATATCTTTCAGCTTCTATTTCTTCTGAAGAGTAAAATAGATTTATCTAAAAATTAAAAGCAAGTTCTTAGGACTTGCTTTTTTATGCTTATTTTTGGCTTGATGAAAAATTCTCTCACAGTTTCTCTAATTCAATCTAATCTCTTTTGGGAAGATGTGGCTGCAAATCTTTCGCATTTTGAAAATTTAATTTCAAATATTAAAGGTACAGATATTATTTTAATGCCTGAAATGTTTAATACGGCTTTTTGTCCAAAATCTAATCACTTAGCCGAGAGTATGGATGGTAAAACGATTAGCTGGATGAAAGAGATTTCTAAAAATCAAGATTGTGATATTGCTGGAACTTTAATGATTAAGGAAGGAAAAAATATTTTTAATCGCTTGGTTTGGATTTCAAAAAATGGAGCAATTTATACTTACGATAAGCATCATTTATTTTCTTTAATTAAAGAAGAAAGATATATAAGCAAAGGAAAGGAAAGAATAATTGTAGAATTAGAAGGTTGGAAAATTTGCCCGCTTATTTGTTATGATTTGCGCTTCCCTGTTTTTAGCCGAAATGATGTAGAATATGATATGTTGATCTACTTAGCAAACTGGCCTATAAAACGAATTGATGCTTGGGATACACTTTTAAAAGCGCGTTCTATTGAAAACCAATGTTATACTATTGGGGTAAATAGAGTAGGAGAAGACGGGAATGAAATTCCATTTAACGGTCATTCTAAAGTTTTTGACGCTTTTGGTAATGAGTTGTTTTCTGCATCTGAAAATAAGGAAGAAGTATTGCAATTTGAAATAAGCTTAGATGATTTGAAACTCAAAAGAAGACAAATGAATTTTTTGCAAGACAGAGATAATTTTAGCTTACTTTAACTCCCACTCTAATTCCAGATCCCAATTAGAGCGAATTGTTATTTCTGAGGGGTAATTGATAACTTGTTCCGCTTGAGCTCTTTTTTCCCAACTCCCTGTTGTCCACTTTCCATCTTTGTTGCTGTCAGCAATATATTTTATTTGAAATTTCCCGGGTGTAATATTAGTAAGTAGAAAAGGTTGTTCTATAAAGGTAAACTCACTAATTACTTTTTCATTCTGAAACAATTGGAATATACATTGCTTATTTTCTGTACTGATAACAGTAAGATTTCCATATTGTACTTCTTCAATAACTAAGGAGTCAGTTACTGTACTATCAACCTCAATTATTGTGCTGTCCTTTATTATGCTATCCATAACAATAATAGGATCAAAGGATAATAAGGAAATGAAACTATCTCTTTCGGCATTAACCACAGCGCTTAAAAATGCAATTTTTTCTTCTTCATTATAGATGAAATCAAAATCTGTTAAGGATACAATCGTATAATTTTTACTATTCAAATTGGGAAAATGGAAATCTCCATTTTTATTAGTTTTAGCAATATAATTAGGTTTTTCTTTAAAGATAATACTATCAGCTCTGTTTTCTTCAAAAAGCATAATCCAGGCATTTTCAACTGCATTTAAAGTATAAGCATCTTGCAATTTACCGCTTAAAGTAAGGCTATCAATTTTATCAGAAGTTGACAAAATATAATTTAGTGTATCTAGAATATTTCCTTCATTATTATCTTTTATGCAATTATTTAACGCAATATTGTAGGTCGTATTTTTAGCCAATGTATCCTCAAAAGTTAGAGTTAATGTTTTCCCTTTGATTTTCTTTTTAATTCTTTTTTCTATAGGAGGAGAAATGTAAAAATATTCTTCCCATTTATTAAGCTGAATATATTCGTTAAATGTGAAATCAATGCTTGTAATTCCTTCCTTTTCGAATATTGTTTTATTTAATATTTCAGGTGAGTCAGTATCTTTTTCTCCTCCTGTTGGAGCAACTATATTCGCACAACTGCTTAATAATAGTAGGTAAATAAATATTGAATAAATAGATTTCATTACTGGCAAATATACTATATTTGACTTAGGCTACTGCAATGGTTATAATGCTTACTTTAACTCCTTTAATTTCTAATAATTTTTGCGCACAGGCCTCCAGAGTTGCGCATGTAGTTACTACATCATCCTCTAGCGAAATATGTTTATTTTGTAATTGATCAATCTGTTTCAAACGAAAACTATTCATCATATTTTCCCAACGGCTAAATCGTTTTTTTCTTGTTTGAGAATCCGTATTTTCTGTACGGATGAGTAGTTTTTTATGTACTTCAATATTTATTATTTCTTGTATTCCCTTAATGATATATTTACTTTGGTTTTACCCTCTTAGTTTTTCTTTTTTTGGGTGTAGAGGTACAGGAATAATATAATCCAAATTAAAAAAATGGACTTTCCTTTATAGCATATCCTATTTGCTTCCCTAAAAATATTCCTGTGCTTTTCCCTCCTTCATATTTTAACTGGTAGATTAATTTTTGAATACTTCCTTCTTTATGATATTTATATAATGCAGCTGCATTTTCAATCTGTACCCTTCCCCAGAATATTTGCCTTACATTATTTTCTTTCTTGTTAAAGCAATTTGTTTTTGGAATTTTGTACAATCAAAGTATACATATGGTATCTTCATCTTTTAATAGGTTTTCGCCACAGACGCCAAAAGAGTTGGGGTAAAATAAAGAAACTAAATCTTCAAAAAATGAAAGTATCTTTTTCATTATCGAAAGTTACAAAAATATAGGCAATAAAAAACCCACCTAAAATAGATGGGTTTTGAATATTAAATTTGATTTTTTTATCCACACTTACTGTAGCCACAGCTAACGCATTTAAGACAGCCCTCTTCATAAACTAAGCCTTCATCACCACATTCTCCACAAGTGTGGTCGCTTACCTTTGTGCCATCAGCAATAAATGTTTTTAGTGCCCTTACGACTCCACTTTTCCAAGTATTGATATTCTCATCATACATGTTCATTTTTCCGATTAAGTCAACAACATAATGCAAAGGCATTCCATGACGTAATACTCCAGAAATTAATTTTGCATAGTTCCAAAATTCTTTATCAAATGAACGAGATAGGCCCCCCATTGTTATTTTATATCCTTCCTTATCTTCATATTGGAAATCATATTGAGTAGAACCATCCTCTCTTCTGTTTTTTATTACCCAACCGTATTCCACCGCTGCTGGGACATTAAATACATCTTCAGTTTTTCCTGTAAAGATTTCGTATGGCCTTCCATTTAGTAAGCCAACAACTGCAATCCATCTTTCTTTATTGTTCTGAAATCTAACTACTTTTGCATCTAATCGTTTGGTCCGAGAAGGGGCTTTTGTTTCTTTAAATTCAGTATTTTCAAGAACGTCATTTTTTCCGTTATCATCAGCAGCAACTAACACTCCTGCTCTTGAGCCATCTCTATAAACTGTAATCCCTTTAGTCCCTTGTTTCCATGATTCCAAATAGATATTACTTACTTCATCAAGTGATACATCATTAGGTAAATTAATAGTTGAACTAATAGAGTGAGTAACATATTTTTGCACTACCGCCTGCATTTCAACTCTTTTATTCCAATTAATTTCTGGAGCAGTACTTCCTGCATAAGGACTTTTAGTAATATCCGTTTCTCCTGTTACTTCCATCCAAGTTTTTAAGTTATGGTGATAAACCGTAAACTCTTGCCACTTATCTCCTAAATCATCAATAAAGTCAACTTTTGCTTCTCTATCTTGTTCGTTTATTTTCCTTCTTCTTTTATAGTGCGTCATAAATACGGGCTCAATTCCTGAAGAAGTTTGCGCCAACATACTTAGTGTTCCGGTTGGAGCAACCGTACTAATAGAGATATTTCTTCTTCCAAATTTCATCATTCGTTCATATACTTCAGGAAGTTCAGTCTCTAACATTTGTACAAACTCTGAAGTTTTTTCAATTTTAGCATCAAAACCAACAAAACTCCCTCTTTCTAGTGACATGTCAATAGAACTATCAAATTCTGCTCTACATTTTTCTTTCATTATTTCTTCTACCTTAGCAATAGCATCATCAGAATCTATTGCCATTCCCAATGCAGCTACCATATCAGCAAGTGCAGTAAATCCTAAGCCTGTTCTTCTTCCTTCTTTACCAGTTTTAAGCAATAACTCCCAAGTTTCTTTTTCTACTTGCTTGATGTTTTCCGGTTCATCATCATTGTCTACTTTTTTAAGGATTCTACCAATAGCTTCTGTTTCTAAATCTACCAAATCATCCATTAATCTCTGCCCTTCATAAGTTGATTTATAGAAGTCCTCCATTAAGAATTTTGCATCTTTAGTGAAAGGATTTTCAACAAAGTTGAATAGGTTAATTGCAATCAACCTACAACTATCCCCACCTTGCATTGCAATTTCTGAACATGGATTAGTTGATGTATTTTTGTATCCAGGATATACGGATGATGTAGAGTACCAATGTTGTCTATCCCAAAATATTAATCCTGGCTCAGCAGTGTTATGTGCGCATTCTATAATTGTATCCCAAAGCTCTTTAGCTTTCACAGTTTTGCTGAATTTAGGTGCTTCAGAATCAATTGGCCATTTGTGTGTGTATTCTGAATTGCTCTCTACAGCTTTCATAAACTCATCAGACAAACGAATGGAGATATTAGCTCCTGTTACTTTTTGTAAATCTTGTTTTATAGTAATGAAATCTTCAACATCTGGATGGGCAATATCCATAGAAAGCATCAAAGCTCCTCTTCGTCCATTTTGTGCTACTTCACGGGTTGTATTTGAAAAACGATTCATAAAAGAAACAGCTCCTGAAGTACTTCCTGCAGCATTTGAAACCCTTGCTCCTGATGGACGCAAGTTAGAGATATCAACCCCAACACCACATCTTCTTTTAAATAATTGGGCTAATTGTTGGTCAGTGTAAAAAACTCCACCATAAGAATCATGTAATTCAGGAACAACTATACAATTAGATAAAGAAGCTAATTTATATTCATTCCCTAATGAACTCATTACACTTCCTTGGGGAATAATATATCCAAATTTTTTAAAGTAATTATAAACTTTCTCTTCTGTTAAATCTTCTCTTTCTTGCCCATACTTGGATAAGAATTTAGCACTACCGTTCAGGTTGTATTTTAATTTATAATCTGATTCAATTCTACCAAATTCCTTAGCCATTCTCCTGTGCATGTCGTCTGGATCTAGCTCAACAAATTCACCATCTTTATTCTTCATTGCATACTTATTCATCCAAGTTGTACCTGCTAGTTCGTCCCCATTAAAATAGGCAACTGCAGATTCTAGAACTTGCTCATATGGGTAAGTTTTTTTGTTTTTTGTTTTTGTGGTAACGTCTTTTGGTTTTTGTGTAATTGTGGTCATTTAGTTTTCAGATTAAAGCTTTTAATTTTTCAGCATTTTTTTATTGACTACAAGTTTAGAAATATTATTAAAATTTCAACAGCATCTTAAAGTTGGTTCTCAACATCTTTTTCAACAATTAGTTAACAAACTAAAGCTGCTAGATAAAGAAATGTTAAATTAAATAATATAAGGGGTTAGATTTTTTATATGTACAAAAAAACTAGAGCAAGAATTCAGATAAAATACTTTTGAATAAAGTAAGGCCATCTTGATTAGTTAACTCTTTGTCAGCTGCTCTTTCTGGGTGTGGCATCATTCCAAAAACATTTCTATCAGCATTACAAATACCAGCGATATTTAATAATGATCCATTAGGATTTGCTTGTTCAGTAATATCTCCATTTTTGTCACAATACTTAAATAAAATCTGGTCATTTTGAATTAAAGATTTCATTGTTTCTTCATCTGCAAAATATTTTCCTTCTCCATGAGCAATAGGAATTTTTATTGCCTTTTCAGCATATTGATTTGTAACTAAAGTGTTTTTTGTTTCAGCCTTTAAATAGGTGTTTTTGCAAATAAATTTATGGCTGTCGTTGTGCAGTAGTGCGCCTGGTAATAATCCGCTTTCTGTTAAAATTTGGAAACCATTACAAATTCCCATTACATAACCACCTGCATTACCAAAGCCAATAATTTCTGTCATAATAGGAGAGAATTTAGCAATAGCTCCTGATCTTAAGTAATCCCCAAAAGAGAAACCTCCAGGTAAAATGATAAAATCACACTCTTGCAAATCAGTATCTTTATGCCAAAGTTTTACTACTTCTTGCTTCATAATAGTTTCTAAAATATAAACCATATCCATATCGCAATTAGACCCAGGGAAAACAACTACACCAAATTTCATAATATTATTTTTAATTTGGCAAATTTACACATTATAACACAACCGAGTACCTACAATAGAAGGAAGAAATTATGAAAAGTAAAAATAAAAAATTACCAATTTTCTTATTCTTTGTGTAGGTGAAATAATTTCCAATAATTACACATAAAGGAGTCATTAAAAAGTACCATGACTTAAGTCCTCCAAAAATTATTAGTAATACACTAAAGACAAAATAAAAGGAAATAATCAGAAAAGATTTCCTAGAACGAATACTTTTTTTGTAGAGCCATTGAAAAAGTTCAATAAATGAAAGTAAACTGATAATAAGCAATACACTAATCCAAATTAGCTTGGGTGTTTTAAAATCATTGATAGCTGGAAGGCTGATAAATTGTAGTGTTTCAAAAGTTGGGAAAATAAAGGTTTCATCAAATAGAAAAGTGTAAACAAAGTAGAAGAAATAGGGTATGACAACACCTATAGAAGATATACATAAATTTCTCCAATTTAAGTTGCTGTAATTAATCCCACTAATCACAATAAGGAGCATAAGGAAAAGCAAGTTTGGGAAAATAAAACTAAAAATAGATACAATAATACCCGCATTAAAAACCTGAGCAAATGGGTATTCTTTTTGATAAGTTTCTAATATAGAATTTAGAAAAAAAAGTAAAAAAAAGGAAATTATCCATTCTGAAACAGTATTTATAAAAGGAGTGCAAAGAAGTAGAAATACAAACCCAAGCACAAGATTGTCTTTGCGAATAATATTTTTTTCATATACTAAATTATTGATTCCTAAAGCGTTAAATGCTGGAAGAAGTAAGCCAAGTAGAAACACAAAAACAGGAGATACCCATTGATGAGAAAAGATTAATTCAAAAGAGGAGTTCAGCAAGGGTAAGCATGTAAATAATATACAAAATAAAATAAAAAATATAATTATTGTAGGCCTTGGATTTATAAGGTGTTTAAGAAACATTGTATTCTCTAAAAATAGTTAAATTTGCATCAGTAAATTAAAACAAAAATTATGAATAAAATATTTTATGCAATCGGAGATTTTTTTGGTCTGATTTTTAATGGTGTTGAAGCTGTAGGGAACACAATAAACTATTTATATATTCTTATCATCTTTGCTTTTTTAGTGATTTGGACTACTAAAATGCTAAAGCATAGAAAAGATGGAGAGGAGCACGCTTCATCATAAATCAAAGCCAATATCTTTACGAAAGTATTTTCCTTCAAAAGCTATTTTTTCTGCACTATAAAATGATTTTTTAAGTGCATCATTCATGTTTTCTCCGAATGAAGTTAGGGCAATAACTCTCCCACCATTTGTTGTTACTGTTTCTCCTTCTTGTTTTGTTCCTGCATGGAATACAATACTATCGCTTACTTTTTCAATTCCTATAATCTCTTTTCCTTTTTCATAAGCTTCAGGATAACCGCCTGAAACTAACATTACTGTTGTCGCCACTTCCTCCGTTATTTCTAAATCCTTTTCGCTAAAAGTTCCATCTCCAATTCCCATTAAAAGGTTCAGTAAATCTGATTTTACCCTAGGAATAACAACCTCAGTTTCAGGGTCGCCCATCCTTACATTATATTCAATTACTTTAGGTTCTCCTTTTACATTTATGAGTCCAATAAAGATAAACCCTTTGTATTCAATATTATCTTTCTTTAACCCTTCTACAGTTGGTTTAATAATTTCTCTTTCTACTTTTTCAATGTAGAATCTATCAGCAAATGGTACTGGTGAAACAGCTCCCATACCTCCAGTATTTAATCCAGTATTACCTTCCCCGATACGTTTATAATCTTTTGCTGAAGGGAGAATTTTATACGAATCACCATCTGTTAAAACAAATACTGAAAGTTCAATTCCATCTAAGAATTCCTCAATAACTACTGTTGATGATGCAGTTCCAAATTTTGCATCTGCCACCATTGCTCTTAATTCGTCTTTTGCTTCTTGCAATTCATTTAGGATTAGCACTCCTTTCCCAGCCGCCAAACCATCTGCTTTTAACACATATGGAGCCTCAAGGCTTTCCAAAAAAGTATATCCTTCTGATAAATTATCTTTCGTAAAAGCTTGATATTTTGCTGTGGGGATATCATGTCTGAGCATAAATTCTTTTGCAAACTGCTTGCTTCCTTCTAATTGAGCTCCTTCTTTTGAAGGCCCAATTAAAGAAATATCTTTTAACGCTTCATCTTCTTTAAAAAAGTTATAGATGCCATTTACTAATGGGTCTTCAGGTCCTACTAAAACTAGCTCAATATTTTCAGTAAGTACGAATTCCTTTATGCTTTCAAAATCATTTACCTCAATATTAATATTAGTTCCCACTTCAGCTGTACCTGCATTACCTGGAGCAATAAATAATTTATTACATGAACTGCTTTTTGCAATTTTCCATGCAAATGCATGCTCTCTTCCTCCACCTCCTAGTATTAATACGTTCATTCTATAATTTTATTCGCTATCCATAGCTATTAGGATTTCCTCAGTCAATTCCATGTTATGAAATACTTGTTGGACATCATCATTTTCTTCTAACAAATCCAATAACTTTAATACTTTTTCTGCTTGTTCTGCACTTATAGTCTTAAAATTATTTGGAATTCTTTGTAGTTCAGAGTTTATGATTTCAATACCAATTTCCTCTAATTTCGTTTGTATATTGTTAAAGTCAGCATACTCACAATAAATAGTTATCGCTTCCTCATCAACTTCTAATTCTTCCAAACCACCATCTATAAGCTCCATTTCTAATTCCTCCACATCCATGTTTATGTTCTCAGGGTCAAGGGTAAAAACACCTTTCCTATCAAAAATAAATTCCAATGAACCATTTGTTCCCATAGCTCCATCACACTTGCTAAAGCAAGAGCGAACATCAGCTACTGTACGGTTATTATTATTACTTGCACAATCAACAAAAACAGCAACACCATGTACAGCATATCCTTCTAGTGACATTTCCTCATAATTAGCAGTGTCCTTACTACTAGCTTTTTTGATTGCACGCAATACATTATCCTTTGGCATATTAGCTGCCTTAGCATTTTGCATTATTTGTCTTAGCCTAGAATTTGTGTCAGGATCAGGCCCTCCATCTTTCACGGCCATAACAATATCCTTACCTATTCTAGTAAAAGTTTTGGCCATTTTTGACCATCTTTTCATTTTTCTAGCTTTTCTGAACTCAAATGCTCTCCCCATAATTTATCGTTTAATCATCTAGTTTTAATACAGCCATAAAAGCATTTTGCGGAATTTCAACATTCCCTACTTGTCGCATTCTTTTCTTACCTTTTTTCTGCTTTTCTAACAGTTTTCTTTTTCTTGAAATATCCCCACCATAACATTTTGCGGTTACATCTTTCCTCAGTGCTTTTACTGTTTCTCTAGCTATGATTTTCGATCCAATTGCTGACTGAATGGCGATATCAAATTGTTGTCTTGGGATTAGTTCTTTTAGTTTAGCACATAATTTTTTACCTAAAGCATAAGAATTGTCTTTATGTACAAGGGCTGAAAGTGCGTCAACAGGATCGCCATTCAACAGGATATCAAGTTTTGCCAATACGGAAGTACGGTAATCAATAGGGTAATAATCAAATGAAGCATATCCTTTAGATACTGATTTTAACTTATCGTAAAAGTCAAATACAATTTCTCCCAATGGTATTTCAAATGTAAGTTCAACTCTGTCGGTTGTTAAATAAACTTGATTGGTTAATTCTCCTCTTTTTGCAATACAGAGCGTCATTACAGGCCCAATAAAGTCAGCTTTTGTAATGATTTGTGCTCGGATATAAGGCTCTTCAACACTCTCCAAAATACTTGGATCAGGGTAGTCAGAAGGATTATGAATTTCTAGCTTTTTACCTGCCCTTGTGTATGCGTAATAGGATACATTGGGAACGGTAGTAATCACGGTCATATTAAATTCCCGCTCTAATCTTTCTTGAACAATTTCCATGTGAAGCATTCCTAAGAACCCACACCTAAACCCAAACCCTAGTGCAACTGATGATTCCGGAGCGTAAGTTAAAGAGGCATCATTCAATTGTAATTTATCCATTGAATTCCTTAATTCCTCAAAGTCCTCAGTATCTACAGGGTAAATGCCTGCAAATACCATAGGTTTTACTTCTTCAAATCCTTTTACTGCCTCAGATGCAGGATTTTCAGCAGTTGTAATTGTATCCCCTACCTGTACTTCTTTTGCATTTTTTATTCCAGATATAATATACCCAACCTCTCCCGCTTTCATTGATTTTTTTGGGAATTGCTTAAGTCTTAAAGCACCAATTTCATCCGCATGATACTGCATGTCGGTTGCCATAAATTTGACTTTTTGTCCTTTTTTTATTTCACCATTAATAATTTTAAAATAAGCCTCAATACCCCTAAAAGTATTGTAAACAGAATCAAAAATCATAGCTTGTAAAGGAGCATTTACATCTCCTTTAGGTTGTGGTACTCTTTCTACAATGGCGGCTAATATTTCCTCAATTCCAACTCCAGTTTTAGCGCTGGCAGGAATAATATCTTCATCCTCACAGCCAATCAAATCTATAATTTGATCTTTCACTACTTCTGGGTCAGCTGAAGGCAAGTCAATTTTATTTAACACAGGAATAATTTCCAAATCATGCTCTAAAGCTAAGTAAAGATTGGAAATAGTTTGTGCCTGAATTCCTTGTGCGGCATCAACAATTAATAAGGCGCCTTCACAAGCAGCTATGGAACGAGAAACTTCGTATGAAAAGTCAACATGTCCCGGAGTATCAATTAAATTCAGAATATAATCTTCACCTTTGTAGGTATACTCCATTTGTATCGCGTGACTTTTAATTGTAATTCCTCTTTCTTTTTCCAGGTCCATACTGTCCAGTAATTGTGCTTCTGCCTCCCTTTCGGTAACAGCTCCAGTAAACTCTAAAAGTCGATCGGCCAAAGTTGATTTACCATGGTCAATATGTGCAATAATGCAAAAATTTCTAATTTTCTTCATAAAGAGCGAAAATACATCTTTTCACTCAAATACAAGCATGTATTTTTAATCAGATATTATAGTATATTTGTAAACCGAAAAGTAAAAAAATGAATAAAGTTAGAATCAGTAGAAGAAGGCATTTTCTTAAGGCAATTACTTGGAATTTGTTAGCTATGACAACAACATTTTTTATTTTATCAACCTTACCACCCTATATTGGTTTTGAACCTATTGATAAAAGTTCAGTGGGTTGGTTAGTTGCTCTCGATAGGGTTGCAAAATTGATATTTTATTATTTTCATGAAAGAACTTGGTTTGCATCAAATTGGGGTATTATTAAGCCTAAAGTTTAATTAGGCTTATCTTCAGTTTTTATTGTATAATGAAAGTTTTGGATGTTATTCTTTAATAATTCCTCTTCTATTTCTTCATCAATTTCCCACTGATATTTTTTAGGTTTTGGGCCTTCATTTCTGTAAAAGATAGCGACTAAAATTCCGGCTATAAATCCAGCTAAATGTCCTTCCCAAGAAATTGGTCCTTTTGTAGGCAGCAATCCCCAAATCATTGATCCGTATAGGAAAATAACCAACATAGAAACAGCTGTTAATCTTGGATTTTTGCGAATGATTCCACTTACTAGTAGAAAAGAGGCTAAGGCATAAATAAGCCCACTTGCCCCAATGTGAAATGATGGGCGGCCAATAACCCAAAGCCAGAAGCCTGCGATAAAATAAAGCCAAACAAAAAGTTGTGTTGCAATTTTACGATAAAGGGCAAACAACATTCCACCAAGAATAAGAATTGGATAGCTATTGTTTACTAAGTGGGTAAAGTCCTTGTGGATAAAAGGAGAAAATAATATGCCTTTTAATCCATCAATTGTTTGAGGAAAAACACCATAACGAACAAAGCTAATTTGGAAATTCACCTCAATAATTTTTACTAACCACATCATTAGTAAAAACAGGAGAGGAATAAATAATGTGGATAGAATTTTCTTTTTTTCTGTTGTATTCATAAGCTTAAAATTAACGCAATAAAAGTAATAAATTACAAATTGATTCAACTATAAAATTGTATTTTTGAGAATATGAAAGCTGAAAAAAAACTCTTCCTTTTAGATGCATTTGCCTTAATATATAGGGCTTATTTTGCATTTGCTAAGAACCCACGAATAAATTCTAAAGGGCTTGATACCTCTGCTGTTTTTGGTTTTGTGAATACCTTAAATGAAGTTATTAGAAAGGAGAAGCCAACACATATAGCTGTCGTTTTTGACACTAAGAAACCTACAGAACGACATATTGAATTCCCTGAATACAAGGCGCATAGAGAAGCAATGCCTGATGGCTTGCGTGATGCCCTTCCGTATATTGATACATTACTTGAGGCCTACAATATTCCTAAGTTATTTGTTGATGGTTTTGAGGCGGATGATGTAATTGGTACTTTGGCTAAAAAAGCTGAACATGAAGGCTTCCAAATATATATGATGACTTCCGATAAGGATTTTGCTCAGTTGGTTTCAGATAATATATTTATGTACCGACCAGGTACTAAATGGCAGCCCACAACAATTTGGGGAATTCCTGAAGTGTTGGAAAAGTTTGATATTCAAAGGGTGGATCAGGTGATTGATTACTTAGGGATGATGGGGGATTCAGCTGACAATATACCGGGGATTCCTGGAATAGGAAAAAAGTCGGCTCAGAAATTTATTAAACAATACGATTCAATGGAGGGGCTTTTTGCGAATTCTCATGAGCTTAAAGGAAAAATGAAGGAGAATGTTGAGGCATCAGAAGAAATCGGACTGCTTTGTAAAAAGTTGGTTACCATTATTACGGATGTCCCTATTAATTTTGATGCTGAGGATATGCTTTTGGTTCCTAAAGATGAACAAAAAATTACAGATTTATTTGAAGAATTAGAATTCCGAAATTTATTACAAAGAATATTAGGCACTTCTTCAACTCAAAAGCAAGTAGTAGAAAGTCCAGCTCTAAAAGCAGAAGTAAAAGTAAATCCTAGTAGTCAATTCGATTTGTTTGCTCCGCAGGTAGAGGTTGTTCAAAAAGAAAGTGTAATAAGTAATTATGAGTTAATTACTGAAGAAAGCAAGTTAACTAGTTTAGTAAATACTATTATTGAATCAGGCAGATTTGCTTTCCAATTGATTACAGACACTAAGGATGCTTTAACAACTAAGATTGTTGGGATTAGTTTTGTTTATAACGAAAGTGAAGGTTTTTACATTCCCTTCTCATTAAAAAATTTGGAAATATTCAAAGTCGTTTTTGAAGATAAAAATATTGAGAAGGTAGGTTTTGATCTAAAGTTTGCGATCAAAGTACTTACAAGTGAAGGATTAGTAATTTCAGGTAGCTTGTTTGATGTGGAAGTGGCGCATTATTTACTACACCCTGATATGCGACATAGCATTGAGTTGGTTGCTGAAAATTATTTAGGGAAAAAGATACTTGATGAAGTGGATTTATTAGGAAAAGGTAAAAATAAATTATTGTTTTCTGCTTTAGAGCCAGCCAATATTGTTGATTTTTCATCAGAAAGAGCAAGTATTATTTTTCAGTTAGCAGATATTTTAAAACAAGAAATGAAAGAGATTGGAGTGCTCAATTTGTTTGAAACTATAGAGATGCCATTGAGTGTTGTGCTAGCCAAAATAGAGAATGAGGGAATTGCTCTGGATGTAGATATGTTGGATAATTATAGTAAGACACTTACTGAAGAATTAATAACTCAGACTGCTTTAATATATGAGTTAGCAGAACAGGAATTTAATATTGCTTCACCAAAACAGCTGGGAGAGATTTTGTTTGAAAAAATTGAATTGGTTAAAAAGCCTAAAAAAACAAAATCTGGTCAGTATTCTACTTCAGAAGAAACTTTGCTTAAATTGAAAGATGAGCACCCTATTATTGATGCAATTTTAACATTTAGAGCGATTAAGAAATTGGTTTCTACATATGTTGATGCTTTGCCTTTGTTAGTGAATAAAGACACGAATAGAATACATACTACTTTTAATCAGTCAGTTGCTGCAACAGGTCGTTTGTCGTCCGTAAATCCTAATTTGCAGAATATTCCAATACGAACAAAGAGAGGAATGAAAGTTCGTGAAGCTTTTATTCCTAGAGATGAAAATTATATTTTAATGGCAGCTGATTACTCTCAGATTGAATTGAGAATTATGGCTTCTTTAAGTAGGGATCAGGGGATGCTTACCGCTTTTAATAATGGAGTAGATATCCATTCCGCTACAGCAGCTAAGGTATATAAAGTGCCCGTAGAAGAAGTAGATAGGACTATGCGTTCGAATGCCAAGTCCGTTAATTTTGGGATTATATATGGAATTTCGGCTTTTGGATTATCACAAAATATAGGTGTTTCCAGAACAGAAGCTAAAGAGATAATTGATAACTATTTTGAAGAGTTTCCTAAGGTAAAGGAGTACATGGACTGGTCAATTGCGCAAGCACGGGAAAAGGAATATGTGGAAACCGTAATGGGTAGAAGAAGATACTTAAGAGAAATTAATTCTAGAAATGCAGTGATGCGTGCAGGGGCTGAACGCAATGCAATTAATGCGCCTATACAAGGATCTGCTGCTGATATTGTAAAAAAAGCAATGATAGATGTGCAATCAGAGATGGACAAGAGAGGAATGCAATCAAAAATGTTATTGCAAGTACATGATGAATTGGTTTTTGATATGCATATAGATGAAGCAGAAGACTTAAAAGTCTTAGTAAAAGAGAAGATGGAGCAAGCTATAACCTTAGAAGTTCCCTTAACAGTGGATATTGGTGAAGGAATAAATTGGCTTGAAGCTCATTAAACTACCGAGCTTTCTTTTCAATAAATAGCAAGTATAAAACAACAAGTGCAATAACCCCAATAAAAGAAGGGCCTGCCTCTTGGATGTTTCCAACAGGATCCCAACCTAATATCTTTTCTCCTAAAAGGAGTTGAATAACAACTCCTAAACATAAAAAGGTAAGTGCGGTTGCAGTAAAGTCGACTATGCTTTGGTTTATTTTAGTAAATAATTTTTTCATCTTATTGTTTTGATGTGGTCAAATATAAGTTTTTAAAGTAAAATAGCCCTACGGTTAAGTAGGGCTATTTTATTATACATCTAATTATTCTTACTTAGCTGTTAAAAGTGAAAATAAAACACATAATCCAACTAAACCTGCAAATCCTGCACCGCCAAGTCCGTTAATTACTGCCATCACATTATCAATAACAGTCATACCAAACATTGAACCTCCTCCGAAAAGGATTTCTACTGCTATACCAAGACCTAAAACTGTCATGATTAAACCTGTTAAGCCTTTAAAAAAGCCATTGAAATACTTAAATACATTGTCCATAATTTAAAATAATTTAATTAATACTGATGCCAAACTTAGAACATAATTGATTTGTTTTGAATGTTTTACCAATTCTTCTTTTAGAATAACCTTTTTAGGTAATTTCTATTTTTAATAATTAGGTTTGGTTTTAAATAACTGATATACAATGATTTAGGTAGTTTTTGAATGAGTATTTGCTATTGGAATACCTATGGTTTTAAACATAAACTTGTTAAGAATTACAATTCAATATAACTTACTAAAAATCAGTAAGTAAAGTATTGAATGACAATAGAAAGAGAAGAAATGGGCTATTTTAAATTAACATCACGAATTGAGAGTATATTCTTGGTGAATTCGTTAGAATTTTGTATAATATGATAGAGCTTTTGAGCAGCAATAGTGGTTGTTTCTAGCTCATTTTTGGAATAGTAGGCTGTAAATTTGCTTAATAATGGGAATAAATGCTCTTCAGTCCCCCGTATAGTTTTTTGCATATTAGTATCTACTATTCCGGGGTGAACGGAAAATACTCTTAAGTTTTTATGATTTTCTTCAGCAATAACCTGCGTAAGCATATCTAGTGCTGCTTTAGTTGCACAATAGGTACTCCAAGAAGGAATAGGGCTGTTAGCTGCCCCAGAGCCTATATTAATAAGTAGTTTTTTTTGATCAGTATAATTAGTAATGAATTTTCTGCATAGTATAGTCGGGCTTACTAAGTTCAGGTTATACTCATTTATTATATCGCTATTTTCTTTTTTATCAAAAGGAACAATACTGCCTATAGTTGCTGCATTATTTATTAGTAGCACATTAACCGAACTAATAATAGGTAAGGCTAAATCATTAATTTGTGCAAGGTCGCTTAAGTCAATAGGTGTAAAGGTAAAATTAGGATGGTTAATTTTATTTGTTCGGGAATATCCAAAAACGAGATAATCTTTTTCTAATAAAAGTTCAGCTGTCGCCTTACCAATACCTCCTCCAGTACCTGTTATAATTGCGACCTTCTGCCCTAGATCCGCATCTATAGTATTGATTTTTAATTTCAAATTTCTTTTTTAGGATTTATTTATCTTAGCAAATGTATTAAAAGTTGGAGTAATTAATTTTACTTTTGCTAAAAATAATCTCTTTTGAGTAAGACTACACTTGCCCATATTTCTTTGTTTTTAGCAAACTTGATTTATGCTATTAATTACACTTTTGCAAAAGATGTAATGCCTGATTTTATTCAGCCATCAGGCTTTATATTATTAAGAGTAATAGGAGCGGTGACTTTATTTTCAATTATGTACTTTCTGTTTGTAAAGCAAAAGGTAGATAGTAAAGACATCATTCGTTTAGCAATATGTGGAATTTTTGGCGTGGCCATTAATCAGTTATTTTTTTTTAAAGGGTTAAATATTACCACCCCAATTAATGCTGCAATTATTATGACTTCTAACCCTGTGCTAGTAATCATAATGTCAGCTGTTATTTTACATGAAAAGCTAAATATCAGAAAAGGAATAGGGATAGCATTAGGATTGATAGGGGCTTCTGCATTAATACTAAACGGAGGGAGTTTGAGTGGGAATACTGACTTTTTGCTAGGCAATACCTTTGTATTTATTAATGCAATAAGTTATGGTTTGTACTTGGTATTGGTAAAGCCATTAATGCAAAAATACCACCCTATTACAGTTATGTTTTATGTGTTTAGTTTTGGTTTTTTATATGTATTACCTTTTGGGTATGGCGAATTATCGACTGTAGAATGGTCTGGTTTTCCTCCAAAAATTATGTGGGAAGTTGCTTTTGTAGTTGTCTGCACTACTGTTGTTGCTTATTTGCTAAATTCTTCGGCTTTAAAACAACTTAACCCTTCAACCGTAAGTATTTATATTTATACACAACCTGTACTTGCTACTCTTTTTGCAATATTTAGGAATTCTGACACCTTAGATGAGATGAAAATTATTTCGGCTAGTATTATTTTTATTGGAGTGTACTTAGTAAGTGTTAGCCCCTTAAAGGACAGGAAGAATAAACTTTCTTAAATTTGCAAAAAATATTTTCTGATGATTCAATCAATGACTGGCTATGGAAAAGCCGAATTAAACCTAACAAATGCTAACTTTACTATTGAAGTAAGGTCGCTTAATTCAAAACAAATAGATGCTAATGTAAGGATGTCTTCTATTTATAGAGATAAAGAAATAGGACTAAGAAAACTACTTTCTGAAAAATTACAAAGAGGAAAAATTGAATTATCTATTTGGAGAGAATCATCAGAGTCAAGTGGCAAATACACCTTAAATACGGAATTAATAAAAGAGTATCATCAACAAATACTAGAGCTTAGAAAGGAATTAGGAACAAATTATAATGCTTTGTGGTCATTTTATTACTCTGCCTTTAGCATGAAACCATCTGAGGCGGATATTATACCAACTTTATTGAAAATGCCTGAGATAATGATTAAGGGAGAAGATAAAACAGATGAAAATGAGTGGGAAGAAATAGCAAAAGGAATAGATATTGCCATTGGCAATATATTGCAATTTCGATTGGATGAAGGTGAAAAATTAGAGGCCGATATTACTGTAAGAATTAATAAATTATCTGCTTTATTGGTTGATATTTCCCCTTTTGCAAAATCAAGAATTGAAAAAGTAAAGAAAAGTTTATCAGATAAATTAGCTGAGATTGATACTAAGAATATTGATGAAAATAGATTTGAGCAAGAATTAATATACTATTTAGAAAAACAAGATATTACTGAAGAGCAGGTGCGCTTAGATGCTCATCTTTCATATTTTATTAAAACTATGAAAGCAGACGCTCCTAATGGCAAAAAGTTAGGCTTTATAGGTCAAGAAATTGGTAGAGAAATAAATACTATTGGCTCTAAATCATCAGATGCAGAGATGCAAAAAATTGTAGTAGAGATGAAAGATGAACTAGAAAAGATTAAAGAGCAATTATTAAATATTTTGTAAGTGGAAAAACTCATTGTTATATCAGCTCCATCAGGTGGAGGGAAAACTTCAATTGTTCATCAGTTATTGAAGGATATACCTGAACTTTCTTTTTCTATTTCGTCATCTAGCCGTGAAAGGAGAGAGAATGAAGTCCATGGAAAAGATTATTATTTTTTAGGTGTAGAAGGATTTCAACAAAAGATAAAAGAAGATGCTTTTCTAGAATGGGAGCAGGTGTATGAAAATCAGTATTACGGAACCTTAAAATCAGAGATTGAAAGAATTTGGAGTGAAGGGAAAACCGTAATTTTTGATGTTGATGTTGTAGGAGGATTAAATATAAAAAAACAATATTCTAAAGAATGTTTGTCTATTTTTATTATGCCACCATCACTAGAGATTTTAGCGGAAAGGTTAATTGGCAGAGGGTCGGAATCTGATCAAAGCGCTAAAAAAAGATTAGATAAGGCGGCGCAAGAAATATCAAAAAATAAGCAATTTGACACTATAATACTGAATGATGATTTTAAAACTGCCTGTGAACAGACCAAAGAAATAATTACTAATTTTATAAACGCATAAGCATGAAAATAGGTCTTTTTTTTGGAAGTTTTAACCCCATGCATGTAGGGCATAAGATTATTGCATCTTATCTGACAG